>Ga0098041_1000051_pt1 | contig 43697 bp, 43 predicted proteins | sample 8_EtaG_FD_77066 | JGI IMG/M metagenome (GOLD analysis project Ga0098041, IMG submission 77066) | Marine viral communities from the Subarctic Pacific Ocean - 8_ETSP_OMZ_AT15162 metaG | ecosystem: Environmental > Aquatic > Marine > Oceanic | place: Pacific Ocean | collected 2015-01-08
CATACCTGAGGCAGATATAGGAAACAACCCTCAAGCGTTAGACTCTCACAAGTTAGTGGGAGACAATACAGGTGGTTCTCAAAACGAGATTGAATTAGATTTGAGTAGATTACCTTCAAACTACACACCAAGTGTTTCCACAGACCCTGCTAACAGCGGACCCATAGCGGTAAACGTAAATGTAGATACTGTATCGCACCCATCTGTCTATCACAAAATGATAATTCATGCAGCATCTGATAGAAAGGAGTCAATCGATTTAGGTGCATCGTCTTACAAGATGACTGCTGTATCAGGAAATCTAGGAACTACGTCTCAATCTACACACGCATATGAAGTGTATGATATAATTGATAACTTCAAACAAGACACCAATATTCACATTATTCTGCAACCATCATCAAGAACTCGTTGTATGCAACTGTCTAAGGTTGTGAGTGTAGTAGATAACAACACAGACCCTACTGTATTTTCAATTGAGTATTTACAAACAAGAGGAAGGATATCCTCGTTCAAACATGAATCCACTGATATTGGTTCAATGTCCGTTCTTCAAGTTACAGGTCTTATGGATGATATTTCAGGAGCAGAAGTAAATATTACAGGCGATGGTTCGCCTAACTCACATCTAATCAAAGAACTCAGTCCTGATGCTCCTGTCGTTACAGTGACGCTCGGCGGTCCCGGTCAAGGAGCAGTGAATACTAAACCAACTTGGGACCCGAGTGTATTGTCTCGATTAGGATGGTCAACACGAAAAGATTGCACTGTGCGCATAAGTGTGATAACAACAGCAGGAGATTTAGATTTAACTACACCTCATAAAATTGAGGTTGTTCCTTTGAATAATGAATCTGATGCTCTTGCATCATGGGGGACATATTGTTTTCCACCTAGAGGTCGTATATACTTAGAGTCAGGAGCAAATGCTGAATATTACAAAACCACAGAAGATGAGTTTTTCTTTGGTAATGTTGGTGTTCTAGGAGTAAGTGGGGGAACTGGGAGATTTATTAACGCAGATGGTTCTGAGGCAGTGAATTATAGAGCGTGGGTTACCGACTCTCAAAATGCAATAGGTAAAGGTAATCTCATTATCCTTGACCCGTTGTTTAACGAAGAAAGTGTATGTAATGATGGAACTACAGTAAACGACCGTATGTTCCAATCTATTGGAAGTGTTACTCACGACTATCAGTTAGGCACACAGTATGCCAGCACTCGCGCTCTTGTTGAAATCCCTTTGTTTCCTCAACAATTCTTTGAAGACCGTGATTCTGGTATCTTCCCCGGACCAGACAACAGCATGAAGTTGCATTTAGATGCTACACTTACAGCACATACATGGGCTCCTAACCCCGTTGGTCGTCGTTGTAGTGACTTACCTCCAGCAGATAGAGAAGTTATGGCTTCCTATCATCGTCGTTGGGTTGATGGAGATGATAGACATGGTGTGCGCATAGTTAGAGTCGATAGAGATAATTCACATATTTATATTGATAACATAGAACGATTGCCAGATTCTAATCCAGACAATGGTCTCGTTCGTTTTGGTGAAGATGATATCCGTATACGTCGTCTATATCGCTCAAACGGTGAGTGGATGATATACACTCAGTTAGATAGAACAAACAAAAGAATCCTTATCACTGGAAGTCCGTTAGAGGTATCTACAGATTTCTTCAAGGACTTGAAAGATGGAGAACTTTTGTTTCTATCTTCATCTTACCCAGATGATGTATCACCTCCTATACGAGATGACCCATTTTCGTCGTCAGCAGGTCGTGAGTTCCGTCGCTCTTACTATCATGATAGGGCTAACGTCCAAACTCAAGGTGGCAATATCGATTATGGTTTACGTCAATATGTGAGTGCAGTTGAATTTAAGGCTGGACCTCGTCAAAACCCACACCTTGCGCGTATCAAATCTGGCGGTGCGTCCATCACACTCTTAGAACATCTTGGTAGTAACATCTATCGTTTTGAAGGGGAAGACATACCACTTGGTGCTCTACCGTCTGGTTTTGTCTATGAGGCTATACACGATAATGGAGAAACATATAGTGTAACTTACGCTTCTTCGACTAACCTCGATAGAGTTACAGTAACACCCTTTGGTCATTTTGGTGGCTCCACTGCTATTACTAGCACGTTAGGAACCTTGACGCTCAAGGCGGTTACGCGCACATCTGGTGCTTTTGACCGAGTAGAAGACGGAGTCGTCAACCAAACATGGGGTAACGGATACGCTCCGGGTGGGTTACGATACGGTGATACTGTTTGGATGAATATGCATTACACTAACCCTCACGCCATCGATGGTATGTTCTGTAAGAGTCGTGGTGTGTTCAATGAGTTTGAGGTGTGGAACGGTTTCAATGGCGGCAGAGGTGCAATGGCTGCGATGCCAAGAGATAGTATACCAATGGAAAACTTCCTTATTGGAGACACTTGTATTGAGACAGCACGTAACTTTGTTCAACACATCAACAAGACTGTTGAAGAAAATTACTCAATGCTTGGTCTAAGTAATGCTCCTACTGTTGCTTTCTTAGACCCATATCTGAGCACAGAACAACACGCTCGTGTTCTTCTCTATGATGTAGAACACGACCGCGAGTTCATCGCTTTCCATGATTTATTCATGCAGGTTCAAAGTAGTCAGATGACGCCGAAAATAAACGGACTTGATGTCGCATCTGGATTCCAATCTCAAATACGAACTAATGACGAAACCACTGCGGGAACATTGGTGAATACAAATAGCGGTGGCGGGACGGGAACAGTCATCACCAGTGTTAAAACTGCTATGTCGGACGCTGGTCGTTCCAAGTTCGTAGAGGGAGCATACGCGCATAAATCGTGGTTCTTAATTGACCAAGATTCCACTCTAGGTCATAACACTACATCTACAAGTGGAACAAATGTTCTTACTCGTGGAAATGATGCTTACCTCGATTACGGCTCATCAAATGTCCCTCATCGAGGAGGTGCTGATAGGTTAGAGAATAGTGTGTGTTCAGCCACCAGTGCTGCAACAAGACATGCTAATTTTATTGCAAGCACTGAATCAGGTTATGTTACTTCATCTAATGCTGCTCGATATCGTTTCTCATCTACTTTCTTTGATACTCCAGAAGGCACAAGGGCCATTCCTGCTTTCTTGTGTTTGAAAGGAAAGAGGGCGAATGCACTTACGCTCACAGATGCTCGTTTGAGTAATCTCCCACAATGGACAGACTTAGATTTCATTAGGCGTTTGTCTATTGACCTTGGAGAAATTGGAGTAAAAGAAGGAGTAACTGATATTGAGGCTGCTGCTCGTGAAGTTGTTCGTTTAGTTAACCAATCAGGTGCTCTTAACGGTCGCAGTAATCAACGTCGTCCTGCTGACCAATATGTTGGTGAAGGAGAAAGATTTGGTATCACTGCACGTCCTGATAATCGAGCAATCGGAGTTGAGTCAAACATACCTACAGACCCAACAGCAACTCACCATCATGCTGACTTCTCTGCTACAGGTAGCACTCACGACCCTGCTCCTTTCTGGAATGATACCGCGTTTACATCGTTTGACCGTGGTAGCCACATGGGGTATTTACGCGCACATCTTGGTCGTGTTGTTGTAGATGCTGACGGCAACGAAGGTTTCAGTATTGTTATTCATAGCACAGTGCCCGGAGCATCTGGTCGTAATTTCTGCACATGGTTAGATAATAGTCGCGGACAGAGCCTCTATCGTCCTCAGTTCCTCATAGGACACGGTGGTCGATTCCGTAACTTCTGGTGCATGCCAAACGAAATGCTTGGTGAAAATATGCATCCGGCTCCTATGCCTATCAACAGGGACGGAAAACCGTTTGCTCCTATTACTACTCTTAGAGAACTACTCCCTCAAGAGGAAGAATCTGATGACCTCATCAACAATCTACACAAAGGATTTGATTCTGATACCAATATGGATAGTGTTTCTAGTTCTTATTCTGATACAATAGATGAGGTATCAACTGGCCGCTCTGCAAATACACTCAATGCTGAATCGTTTGAAAAACAGGGTCTTTCAGAAACTGTTGTAGAAGGTTTACGCATTGGAACTCAGGCTCGCTCTCGTATTAATTTCGGAGGCTTAGTAGCATCTGGTATACCGGGATGGGCACCTGATGCCGGTAAATGGGGACTTGGAGAAAATAACAACGGCGGTCGATTCGATAAGATATATGCTACTACTGGTGGAACAACATATTCTTCACACGTTCCTACAGCAGAAGTGAAAACATTAGAAGTAGGAGATTCATCATTGTATGGTTTTCGTTTTGTAGACCATAATGGTAGAAGTCATACAATACGATTTGTATATAGAGAAAGCGGGAAGCCATTTGTAAATGACCGCTCAAATCTCCCTAACACAATAGAAAACGAGACAATCATTTTCTTTGATGATAGAGATATAGGACAAGGTGGATTTACTATTGGAAAGAACATGAAAGGTGCTACTTACCCAATGGGACCTTACGACCTTCCTGACCCAACATGGAGAGGTAATCTCTGGCGTGGTGTTCGTGCGCCTGAAAACGCTTATGCGTGCACTATTTCAGTGTCTGGAACCAGTTTAACCATCAGCACTCTTTGGCATGACCTACCAACAGCCAGTGGTCTGGATGCTTTGGGGTGGCTTGGTTTCCCTGATTCTGGTTTGTTGCTTGTAACGAAGCCAAGTGGCACGGCATATACAAGCGGTGCATCTACTGTCTTGTCTTATACTGGTCGCACTCATAATAACGCATCAGGAACGATGACTTTCACAGGTATAACGGGCCAAACGCTTTCTTCATACTTTAGTTCTGAAACAGGCCCTGCTAACGACTCGGCTGGAGATTCACCTATACTTATTAGTCCTGCTCTGAATCAAACTTCTATCATCACTGATGAATTAATTGCCGCTGCTGTAGAACACGCAATGACTGTTGACCCTAACGGAGACGGGTCTTATTTCGATTGTAGTGACTTGTATACTTCTACAGGTAGAACATATGGAGAACTTATGGGCGACGGTTCTAAAACTGCTATACATATCAAGACATTCAATCCCAAATCAGATGTTACTCCACTGAGAGACCTCTTTGATGTGCGCAGAGATGTAGATTGGGGTCTATATGATGGAAGTGTTACTAGCACTGCATCTGATGGTGGAGGCAGTAGCCTAAACGGTAACGACCATCTTGGAGGTTTGAGCAGAGCAGAAATAGATGCTGGTATGAGAATCGATGTTGGTTACCTTCCAAAAACAGTTCTCAATATTACAACACGATATAGAGGAACAAATGCTAATACAGCGACACCCATACTTGTAAACAGTGCAAATAACGCAGTAGATGTGTCTGATTGGCGCAAACATCTTCGTGGAGAACTTTACACCAGATTCCCCGGCGACCATATTCTTCCTGCTATTGATGGCCCATGTTCAAGAAGTCATACGCCAGCATCATTCAACAGTGGAACTCGATACGATTACTCACATGGAACTTATTCTACTTCGCATGCTGTTCATGAAATAGCAATGCAGGCATCTCATGGAATCTTTACCTTTGGTCCTCTTGGTCGATATGAGGCGTGGAGAAAGCATATTGCTGCAACCAATATGGGAACACAGCCTTTCAGTAACGCAGCCGATTTGTCCTTTGTTGAAAAGGTATTGATATGGTCAAGTGATGAAGGATATACTCTTGCTCAACCTCTTAGCGACTACGGTGAAAGCAATAACACTCATTATTTTGGATATGAACTCACAGAACAAAATCAGTTTGCGGCCTCCGCAGTAACTAACGCTTACATCTACAGATGGGGAGATACAACCAACGCTCGTAAGTTCGATGGTATTCGTCTTGCAGGTAACACATATGGGGAGCCTCTTACATATTTTAGAGGAGCCTCTGATAGTCCTGACCACAGTGTGCCCTTGTATTTCGGTGGTGGGTTTAGTGGAGTGGTTATGGATGTTAATGACGGAACTCAAAATGACTACACAGAAGTTATGAGTCATCCATATTCCAGTGGTCCTACAGGTTGTGCAGGTTTACAGAATGTCGGAGAAAATATGGGTTCTCACGCCATTATAGATACTACAGCGATAATGGCGATGTTCCCCGGAACTCATGTTCTCGACCAACATAGAGGAGAAGATGCTCCTCCTTTCGCAAATGCTAACGCTCTATTACATACAGATATGGATTCAGGAACAGATAGTCATGACCCATCAGGGAGCGGTAACAAGAATACACTTTACGGTGATACTATTGTTTCTAAACCAATACCTGTGGTTTTGCGCTTCGCTCATCCTTATGCTCGTTATGATGATGCAGAAAATGAAGTAGCGTATGTTATCTTTGGGCCGGGTCAATCTGCTCCTAAACATTTTGAGACAGCAGTAGAACCAAGTGTAGCATCCAGTATGAATAGTGCTGATTTGAGTGCAGGTTGGGGTAGAATCTATAGCGTTGGTAGACAAGGACATCCGTTTAGCACAGGTGATACATATTTCACAGGTAGCGCTCTTGCAGATGCTAAATTACCTAACGCAATCAAAAATGATGATTTGATGTATCTTCCTGAAAAATTGGCTGTTCAAAGAGTGTTTGCTTACCCATTCAATACATTAAGAAATTGGGAGCCAGCATATGGGTCTCCTAAGGGCACATTTAATCAAGATAACGCTCTCCATGGTTCCTTGATTACAAATCATTTTAGTCCAACAAAGAATACTGCTGGGTTAGGAACATCTCATCCTTATTCCTTCTATGAAGTCAATGACCAAGGACTTCATGGTGTTATGTCTGGTGCTGTATATCGTGCTCTATACCACATGGATGGTGGTTGTCCAGCAGGTGGTAATTGGTTTGATAATGCTGTGCGCAAGAATCCCCCACACCCTGTCTCTGGTGCTACTGTAACTGCAAAATTCACAACAGTAGCAACAACAGCCACGGGTGGTAATACCATCATTCTAAACGGGAATGCTACCATGTTTAGAGTGGGAGCACTTGCGCTTACAGCCTATGATTACGGTCTTTCAGAGGGTGATACTGTTCGTGACGTTTTCGTTGTAGATGCAACACGATGCCAGAACAGTGAAGAGATGGCAGCGATTATTGCAGCAGCGATTAACTCATGGCCGGGCGAAGGAAACCTAAAGGCTCTTGGTGGGACCTTCTTGCCTTCTTTCCAAGAAGCATCTAAACAAGATAGATACGCATGGACACACGTTGGTCAAATAGATAACAATACAGGACGTGACTTATTCTCAGATGATAATAGCAGAGGTTACATTGACGTAAATAGTGTAGGTCAACTCCCACTCAGTTTACCATCACAGGGTTGGTTAAGGCTTCTGCGCACAAGTGGAAGCACCAATCCAGAATTCATGTATGCGTATTACTATGGATATAACCCAACTGATTCTCGATTTTATTTAGGGGCAAATTACAGAACTGGTAACTACTTCCCTGAGGACCCAACCGAAGGAACAGGTCATAGTCACATAACTTCTCTGTCTGATACATATCAGATATTTGTCTGGTCACAAACAGGTCATCATCGTTGGTCAAACGGTGCTCAAGTTTCTATAGAAGCACAGTCCGCTCCTTTACCAACTTACGCTGCTGCAAACGCAGCAACAATGAATATTGGAAGTGTATTCGATGCTCTCGCTGGCACACATGTGCATTTCAGTGGGGTTGTTGATGCGATTGACCGCACTCGACCTATTGGTGCAATCGGTTGGCATGGTGAAAGATATTCATATCTCAATAGTCTTCTTGTAGGAAATGGTGTAAGCGCAGGTCTTGGAGCATGGCACCCTGCTCTTGGTTTCAATCCTTATGGTGTGAGCACACAATGCCATTCTCTGAATTCACCTTCGTATGTTGTAACCAAAGATGGTTCAGACCCTCCAAACTATACTTATGGTCCTAGACCAGATTCGTGCCCTACAGGTCTTCATGGTCGACATTATCTTGTGGTTTCATACGAAGGAGAATTACCTATAGTAGCAAAGGCTGACCGAGACGGCATTGTTCTTGCTGGAGATTACATAGGACAAAAGTGGAGAGCCAATGGAGATGCTGGGACCGTAATTACATCTCACAATAACAGACACAATCTTGATAGATATGTGGCTTGGTCTAATGGTGGTCCTCATATAGACGCACAAGTTACTTTTACAAACACAGGTATTCATTACCCTCCTACTCGACAAACAGCATCAGACCAAAACGGTGAATGGGCTGGAGCAGCAGGAAATCTAACTAAGAAAATGGATACGTGTCTGTTTCCTACAGGAGACCTTTTCTTTGATTTTGGTGTAAACACCGGCGCGTTGTTACATCGTTCATCAGTGATTGGTAATGTTGTTACTAATGATGTTACTAACTTATTTTCGGAATGTGTATCTGGAGATAACCCATTTTTAACTTACGGATTCGATGCGAACGAAGACCATGCAGCAAGGTATTGGTCGAATAGAAGCGCTGCAAAGAACTTCTTCCCTGAGCACGCTGTATGGAAAAGAATGGGTGGAGGTAATCTATGCCTCCCTGCTCCTAATGCTCGTGGACTTGGTGCTGTTCCGTGGGTGTGGAGAAAGGTAGGAGGGTCTTATGTTAAGTTCGGTGAGAATATTTACGGTAATGTTCGGTTCTCGTTTGAAACAACAAATGCATCAATGCTGCCAGTTATTCAAGCGCAAGAATTGGCTCATCCTCAGTTAGCCGAAAAGCACTCTTACGAAGTCAAAAACGCTCTTACTATTCCAAATGAAGAACTACAGTTCCTTGAAATGAATGTAGTAGATGATACTGGACAAAGCCACACAATAGAGGGTGGCTCTCCCTTTGGCGTCGTAATTAGAGACTTTGAGGTGGTGTCTGATAGAGACACACAAGGTTTGGCGCCTGCTCTTGCTGGTTCGGGTAACGAACCTAATCTGCGTATAAGACTCCCTAACGCAGATAGTATTCCGGGCAACATTCTCGTTCGCTCAGGTTTCGATAGATTGCAAGGATATCAACATGAGACGATGGGTAGTGGTGGTATTCAGAGACCTTCATTGCCAGATGCTACGGTTTTGAGTAATTTTAACAGTGAAAATGATGCTCCAAATAACGGGCCTTTCTGGGAAAACAAAGGATGGGAAAGAATCGATTCTCGCCCTGACTCCTTCCCTGATAGTAGAAGTGGTAATATCGATAGCGCAAATCCATTGTCTACATCCTACGAACCTCATGATAGGTCCCTTTACTTCCACGTAACAAAGGTCGGTAGCACATACAGCACTCGTGAACCACTTTACATTAATGGAGCGGGGGCAATTACTCACGACCCGCGCACATTTGTATCTTACAGTGGTAGTGTGCTTACAGCCAATGGCGCAGTCAGCACAACTGTATGGAAACAAGAAGCGATACCTGATGGGCGATACTTCCTTGTCGTCAATGGTTTCGTAGTTTCCTATACTAATGTGAGTGGCTCTACATATACAGGGTGTGTATTCCCACCGGGGTTCTCAGCGAGTAATGGAGATACAATCAAACCCGGTTTCTACATACCTGCGGGAACAACTCGTCACTTCGCTGCTCGTCGATTACGTGACCACGCTGAGGTTAGTGGGGAGAGTCCTGATAAGAAGAATATACAGTGGCAGGCAGTGGGGTCAACAACCGCTCCCAGTGGTGTAATACGTGGAGACCGTCTTACACCAATGCCTCTACCAAGAATGGGTCACCACTTCGTTACACCAACAATGGCTATGATGCCCGGTCATCTTGCACATCCTTTGTATCAACGAGTATATACTAACGCTTTTGGTTGTTCTTCTGCTACTACAAAAAGCACCGAAGAATTGAGTGGTCCAGCATTATTAACGCAGGCGTTAGAGGAGCACGCAGACGGAACCGAACCTTTAGAAGCGGGAAAAGATACAGTAGGCCCTCATGCTCTCATGTGGTTTTCAAGTCTTTCATCTGCGCATAAACCATCAGACATACATGGTGATGGTTTCACTTTGATGTTTGAAACCAAACTACGTTTTGATGGATACGGTATAGCAGACGGGACTGCAACATGCAATTCAACGGGTGGTCATCGTATTCAGTTGGAACGAGGGACCAATTACAAACATCAATGGAACTTCCCTGACCCGCTAGAAGTAGGCGCATATCAAATAGTCATTCAACCAAATCTATTTGCTCAACAATTCATGGGTAACAACGCAAATGAAACATTTGGCGCAACAGGAGCACCAAGTGGCACTGTGTATCCTACACTTACAGACCAACAAGTAAACACAGTAATTGCTGTTCAGTGGAGTGGAGCCAACTATGACCTTATTCTCGCTGAGGCTACATTGGCAGATATTCGTGGGTGCGAGATATATCTCAACGAAATGATTCTTGATATTGACCCAGCACCCGGACAACAATTTACGAGTATTCCACCTCTAGGGTTATACAATCCATTAGGTGTTAACGAAAGTAGTTCTGGAGCGTTTACTCGTCGTTCTCTACCATATCGTCCAAACATGTTCCGTAAGGCTACACCCGGTTATACTGTAACTATTCCATGGTGGTCACCCGCCATTAAATCAAGCACCATTTACAGCACAAATCCTTGGAGAAAGACAGAGCATTACTTCCCTGACGACTACTATCATTTCTGTCGAAGCACCCTCGGTTCGGTCGGCTCTCAAATTACACTGGCTGGATATCCTACTTACTATCTTGACCCTTACATCCATGAGTATAGCAGTCTTACGCCAACGTGCACTTTCCGTAGAACCATTACAGCAGAGACAACAGCGAACACCACAAAAGATGCAGTTATCGCTGTAACAAACAATGACCTGTTCCCTCTTGTTGGGAGAGACTATTGGAATCATAAATTGTCCTATGTTGATTCTACAGGTAGAACTCACACAGCAACTTACTCAAGTAGAGGATATACTAGCGGTGAAGCAACAACCACCACCAATCGATTTATCGGAGTATCTGCTGATGCTGACTTCTGGTCAAACATCTCTAATGGAACAGTCTTACGACTTACTGGTGCTTATGGTAATCTTGAGCACAGTGAAGTTTTCACTAAGTCTGACCGAAGTGTTGCCACAAGAAACTTACCTCAGTTACTTTCTGGAACTCGTGATACGAATAGCCTTCACGCTCCTGATGCTTTCTTGTGTTTCTGGCATTACAATTTAGGTAGACCTATGACTTATTATTCAGACTCAAGAACAGATATGGATGATGCTGCTGTAGATAAGAGTCCTTACAATCATTTACCAGAACACTTTGAAGTCGTCCACTATCATGAGTTTGTATATGCAGCAAGTGATGGGCCATTCGACTTTGCAGCAAAACACTGGGACCAAAGAGGAGGGAGTATCCTAGACCCTGATAATTTCAATGCGTCTTTCCCACCTCAGGCTAGAGATGACTCTTATCCGGGCGGTGCAAAGAAGTATCATTTTGGTTCTTTTTGGCCCGGTGGTTCTCGATTTGGAGCACATATGAGCGCATTGAATCTGTGGGGAACAGCAGCACCGGGATGGGGTAAGTATTGGGATGACCTTACCATCTACAAGGATAGTGGTTCTGATGGTAGTTCTCTAACAACTGTAGATGCATCAACTCTCACATCTCAAAACCAAGGGTTTGGATATCGTTTTGGTGTTCGGCAACCGTTTAATCGTCCTCGATGGGCTATATGGTCAACTGCTGCCCTTGCTGACCCATATGCAAATACACACGCTGGGTATCATCCGGGGCCGTTTGTTCAAAGTGATAGTCGAACAACCACGACTTACACAGAAGGCAGTAGTTCTGCGTCTACTTCAACTGCTACAACAGCAACAACTCACACAGGCATTATTGAAAGAACAACTAACGCCGCAGCCATGACTGGGTCAGACCTTAAGATACAACAAGTAAGGTATAGTCAAGGTCGTCGAATAACTAAACCATACGGTTGCGCAGTAAGGAATATTGTGAATCCAGATAGTGTTATTCCTATACACCAAGGTGAAACCAACACAGGCTCTATTGCTTCTACTACACCTAAATTCCAACGACGTAATCTTGCAATTGCAGTATCGCATTATGTTGTAGATTGGTGGGGTAATACTACAGGAGAAGAAGTGCGCAGATTCCCTGTTCGTGGTTTTGCTATTCGTCCATCATGGGACCCCGAAGATGCTTATCGTGCTACTGATAGAACAAAATCTGCTCAAGTGTTTGCAGCACCAACCACTGATTCCAGAGCACAACTTGATTTCTTCGACCCTGCTACAGCAAAACGTGTGGGAGACCGTGGTGATGGGCGTGGTGTGCGTTGGCCTACAGTGTTCAATGAAGATGTTCTTCAATCAATGGATACTGTTAGAGCACCGACAGGTCACGTCCTATCACATCATACATCAGAAACTCCTGTAGGAGCAGGTTATATTCGTCCCAAAAATACAGCATTAGCCTCAGATGAACTCAAACGAGGAATCAGCAGCACTCTCGATGTTGCAGCAGATGATGGTTTGCTCAAACCAGAAGCAATGGCTGGTTCTAATATTGAGAAGACAAAAGAAGAACTTGCACCAGCAAACGAATTCCTTCAAGACCCTATCTCTCGCTCATCCCCACGTATTGGTCTTGATGCAATGACTGTTACAGAGTTTGATGGAGGTATTGGTGAAGAGTTTGTAGCAGTATCATCAGAGGCTCATAGCCTGCACACTGACCGTGCAATTGGACGAAGATACATAGTAGCGGCTGGAATTAAAACAGATACCAGAGCAGTTGCTGACTACGATTTGACTCAACTAAACTTCTCATCATTCAAACAAGTGATGCGATTGAATATGACTCATGGTCTATGGTCTCAAGGAGGAACTCTCATTCTTGACCTAATGAATTACATGGAGCCTATCAGTGATTCTGGTTGGGGTTCACAAACAGGAGACAGTAGTAACCCCTACCAAACCAACAACCACGACCCTGTCGCATCTCCTGCAACTGGAACGATTACTGTCGCTGATGGAGATGCAGCGCATGGTTTGACTGCTGGGACTAAACTTACTCTCACTAGCACTGATGGCACGATTAAAGATTATTTCGTATCAGATACTAATGATGGAGGAGTAGCCCATTTGAGTGCTGTGACAGCAGGTGCTACTCTCAAATCTACAGGTTCTGTTGCAGCCTCCCTCACATCTGGAGCCACTGGTATATCTGTAGGATTCAATGTAAGTTCTTCAATAACACAAAACGCATTCCTTGTATTACTCAAAGCAGCGATAGAACATGCTAACGGACACAATGGGAAAATTACTGTCTCGGCAGTTCCTACTCAAGCGAACGGTAATCAAGCGATTACAGTCACTCAGGCTACTGCTGGGTCAGCAGGTAATGTTACAATTACAGAAAATGTAGCAAACACAACTGTAAGTGGTTTTAGTAGTGGAGATGATGATGCTAGAACGAATACCCAAGACAGTCTTCTTCGTTTATTACTACGCCCTGTGCGCGTTCTTGACCATCGTCATATCGAGATATTCCGTGACCAATCGAATGCTTTAGCAGGAACTGCTGGTGGGCGATATGGTGTATATGTGTATGATGCTCCTAATGCTCGTGCATCTTCTGGACGATATGTGAGGTCAAGTAATCCATCACCGACAAACCCTCCATATGCTCCCACCTATCTTTTCGCTACCACAGATTATGCTGCACCAACAAGCAGCGGTCCTGTAATACCCGGCTCTGAGGTTACTGGTTTCAGTAATAGTCTGCGTCAAACAGTAGCGCGTATAATTACAACCAGTAACACACTGCAACACTTCCGAGGTGATGCTTCACGAAGACAATCTGTAAAGACTGATAGAGGTGAAGTATTCCGTGAAGATTTCTCAGTTCAACCGAGATACACACAGAGTGTTTATCCGGGTGATAAACAGAACACCAGTAGTCACTCTGGTGAATCTGACCATACTGATAATGAGGTGATTCCGTGACCGCTTCTACTGCTTTGATTACAATCGCTGCGGGAAAACCATCAGCAGGTCAGCAAATAACGCTCATATCAGGAGATGCTGTATCTAAGACATACACAGCAGTAGCAGGGAGCGCTACCCTTGCATCCAATCAATTCAGTGTTGATAATACCAACAACGATGTTGCAACTTCACTTGAACTAGCAATAGAGCACGCATCAGGACACAATGGTAAGATAATCGTTTCTCGTGCAGACAATGTTCTAACACTAACTCAAAAGACACCGGGCTCATCTGGTAGCACTACAATAACATCTAATCTTGCAAACACAACTGTTGTTAGTTTTAGCGGTGCGCACGCACCATCACCTCACTCAGCCTCTTCTGCATCGTCTTCAACAGGTAGAGACGACAACATAAGAAACAGTGTTGGGTCTACTGTTGAAGCGACTGTCTTAGTAGACAATGGAATCCATCATGCTATCTACATCAGAGACAGCGCCACTACAGGTCAAAACCTTGCATTGAAACGATTTGCCCAAAGTGATTTCCAAGTCACTGCTGAAAGAAGATACAGATTGATTGAGGAAGAAAGTGCGGTTAGACTCACATATGCTGATGTTCCCGGTATTAATGATTCTACAACAGTGTTCTTTGAAACATCATCACTCAGTGGCACTGCGACACCTCCAATGTTGTTGCATGGTGAATCAGATAAACTCAGACCTAAAGCAGTAGAGACTGCAACAAAAGGGTCAAGACTAACATTACAAAATATGTATGGGCGTTCACTCGATGATTTGTCTTTCAAAGATACACATGTTCATGCTGGTCAGTTAGCGTCTGTTGGTTTGAGAACAACTGACCTTGTTCAAAGAATCTTCAAGGATGTCCAACACTCTCTCAATAGCATCAGCGTTGGGCTACCATATACTGGAAATAGAACGGGTTCGTCTACCACCAACAAAGGGGAGTCTCATCGTCACTCAACAAATTTCCTTGCGCAGGATTTCAGAGGTGTAAGTATACCTAGCGCTATTCGATTCGTTGGGAGATACGACCACTACGCTATTCTTCATGACCGTTTTGGGAACTTCATTTATGGTCCTGATGTAATGATGATTACAGATAGAAAGATAGGGACTAAGCATGGAGAATCAAATACTCAGATTGACCCTGTTGCTAAGGTTGCAAATAGAATAATCGTTAGAGGAGACGCCATTGCATTAAACGATGTTATTGAAGCAGTTGTTGATGATGCAGAGTTGCAAAAGAAACACGGGTCTGTTAAGTCAATTACTAATAATGACCCGACTGCCACTACAGTATCAGCCGCAAGAAGAAACGCTGCTCAGTTGTTGAGGCTGAATCGAAAGGGGCAAGGTGCTCTTACCAGTGAGGGTAATTTGTATGCGTGGGACCTTGAGCCCGGTATGGTTGTGCTATATGAAAATCCAGAGATGGGTGAAGTTCTCAAGCAAGCCATTGTTGAAGTTGAGCACAATCTAAAAACAGGTTTGAGTGATTTAACTATGCTGTCTTACGATAGAGGTATTGAGGGTATTATGATGGCATTCCAAGATGCGAGTGCGATAGGCTCATCTTCTAACGATAGAACATCTCAAAGGTTGAGTTTAGAAAAGTCAGGTGTCGGTAGAGGTGATTTGCGAGTCAAAGGGTTCTACATGCGACGACTCATTCTTGGTAAACTAGCAAGAACTAACACTGTTGTTAGCAACAGCACCACGTATAGTGGTGCTAGTGATGGTGCTATCACTTTAGTCAACACAGTTCCTGATTTACACTCTGGTTTCCTCATTGGTCATCGTGGACCTAACCATGGTTCAGATTCTGGTAGAAGCGCTGTAGGAACAGGACTAACTCCTAGAACTGCGCACACTGGACTTACCTCTACTACACTGGCTGTGACTTCTACAACAGGCTTCCCTTCGTCGGGGCATCTAATAATCGAAGAATCGATACATGCCACATATACAGGCAAGACAGCCACAACATTCACAGGCATAAGCGTGCGTGCACCAAACGGTGGTAGCATAGGCTCAAGTGGTTCTGTTCGCATGTTGCGTTCAAGAAGTCACGAAATGCGCACTGTAAAGAGTAAACCAACGAGGAGGGCAATCTGATGCCGATGCTTAATTCTATCAAACGTCGTCTTGTTGAGCATCTCGCTACACTCGTCAATGAATTACACATTGGCTCTGACGGAACTGCTGCTTCTGCTGATGATGGTGGAGCACGCACTCTTGCGTCAATTACTCCTACTGTGCGCATAATTGATGATACGAGTATTCTCGTTGAAGGGTCGTTTACAGTCAATCATGTATTTTCAGACAGCGTGCAAGAAGTGTATCTACAATACAAGGACCCAAGCACAGGTGAGTTTATTCCTGTTTACAGAGCAGACATTCAACCGTTCACCAAGAACGCTCAGAATGAGGTTCTCTTCTCGTTTATACTGGAGTTGGACTGATGACCTCGTTAGAATTATTCATCATATGTCTTATCGGCGGGTTCTTCATGGGAGTCCCCATCGGCCTACACATAGGCATGAACCGTGAAGATGCTAAGAAATGGGAGGCGGAACTATGAGTGACCCACTAAGCGGACACACAGCAGCGCAGAATACGCTTGGAGCCGATGGGCTTCGTGATGGAGATGCATTGTCTTCTCCAACAATGACCAACATGCTACAAGGTCTACACGGCAACGGTATTCTCCGAATGCAAGACAGTGCGATAGGAGCAACTCGAAACGCTACAAACAGCGGAAGTCAACCCGGCTCAATGACTCGTGCTAGTGCGTTTACACTCACAGTTCAAGGAGGCTATGTTGTCCTCGATGGTCAGTTGTATGAGTTCGGTGGGGGTCCGGGTGCATCTGTTACTGTAACTATTGGTAACTCATCTCATGGAACTGGAACTGCTATGGCTGCTGCGAATGAGCAAGCGCTGTATGTTCTATATGTTGCATCTGATGGTGGTGCTTCAAGGATTCATTTCGCTGGTGGTTCTCCTGTTCAAACTGGAGATGGTCTCTATCCTACTCTACCTAATCAATATCTCATCGATTACAATACAGGCTCCTCACAAGTCAACGAACAAGTGACTGTGCTTGCAACTGTAAGATGTGAATACAAGAGTAGTGGTGGTGGCAATCACAATGTCGATATTCTAGAAATAAATGATAAGCGAGCATTCTTGCGCACGAATCCTATGTATATGGTTCCATTAACAACTGCTTCTCTCGATAATGATAGTGATAGCAAAGCAAGTCAGATATCACGAGATGCTGCTGAGGGTGTGCAGACAGCCGCAGACCTCCGTGGTTTGATGGCCTCTGGGGAGGCTGGTGACTTTGGCACTACAGTTGGTAGTGCAACACAACTTAACGATGTTGCTGCTCTATGGGTCTCTACTACAAAGAGTGGAGGGAGTCTTGGTTATGGACCCGATGAAGGTATCGATAGAGACAGCCATAGGGGTCAAGACCAATTGTTCTTTGCAGGACAAGAGAATAGTGAAACTGCTATAGTCAGCAAACGATTGTTTGCTCGTGGAGTATCTGCGCCCTCCGCTGCGCAGAATACTGCGACATACACCATTACTTCCTATGGAGATAGTGTGTTTATTCTCAATGTAAATTCAGGACAAACTGTTACTCTTAACCCCGAAAAGAGTGGAGGGGGGAAGTATCTTTTCCCAGAAGGTCACATTATTGACGTAAAAGTAACAGGTTCAGGCGTCGGTAAGTTTGATGCTACCGCTCTCAATGAGACAATCTCATCTACCACGAAGACTTTCGTTTACGAAGGGAGCGAATGGTTACTACTCAGGTGATTGTATGGGAGAACTGCTGGATAGACTCAGTCAGCATTGTCCTCAATGTAGAGATAAGATTCTTGCACGTAGAATCGAAGGTAAGTATGTCAACGAAAAACGTGGACGTATTCTCATTTGGGAGTGTCCTCATTGCGGTGCACTTTGGCAGAAGCCTCGTCGTAACATTGAACAATTAACTATCGGTGCGGTAAGCGGGGTGTGAGCGTATGCCAAAAGGTAAGTCCAAGAAAACAGGCGTCGTCATGGTCATCGCTGTTGGTGGTAAACCTCCAAAGAAACCCGAGAAAACATCTGATGTAAAGAAGGCAGACATGTGCGCACAATGTAACATGAAACGTCTTCCAAGTGGTGCATGTCCCGGTTGTAGACAAAAGGAACGAACCCGTGGTGCAATGGCCCAAAGAGCAGTTGATAGGCGTGAAGGAAAAACTCAAGCCGCACCTGTTAGCCCTACTCCCACCCCTTCTCCTCAACAAGAAGAAGATGCTGAGCGCGAGCGCATGAAAGGTAATCTACGAACAGGTTCTCCTATGGATTTATCGTGGCGTTTGTTAAAAAATGAGCAGCGATGTGTTCGGTGCAGTCGACTCATTGACGATAAAGGTTCTAATGCAGAGTTACTGGCGAGTATGCGAGGATTGTGTTTAGATTGCTATGGCGACGAAAGAGGTTTTTAGTATGGAAGTTACACCTATGGAACCTTTTGACGAAGCGTGGTCTTTTCTGAAAGCAAAGAAGAAGTCCAAACCTTTCCACGGATACAACCCAAAGAAACACAGTAAGAAGGGTGGATTGAACGCTAAAGGTCGTGCTGCTGCAAAGCGTAAGACTGGCGCAAACCTCAAACCACCTGTGACTACGAAGCCGAGTAAGTTGAAGACTGGCTCTAAGAAAGCAAAGCGTCGTAAATCCTTCTGCGCACGAATGACTGGAGTCAAAGGACCTACCAGTAAGAAAGGTAAGTTAACTCCAAAAGGTGCTGCACTAAAGAGGTGGAACTGTTAATGAGTGTTTTTTGTAACTGTGGACATTGTGTTGGTATGGGTGTAGCATGGGACACTTTAGAAAAGAAACTATGCCCAGAAGGAAAAGCAGCAGCAAAAAGAAAGTTCAAAGTTTACCCTTCGGCTTATGCTAACGGATGGGCAGTGCAATACTGTCGTGGTAAGTTCCGTAAGAAAGGCAAGAAGGGAGGTAAAAAGAAATGATTTCCCTTGATATGGCTTGGGAGTTGATTAAAGAAAAACAAACTTGCCCTATGGCCACCAGAGATTTGAAACTCAATACTGTAAACAGAAACAAAGCAATCCACTCAGAACATATTCAATACGGTCCACTTAATCTATCTGATGAAGATTACTGGGTCAGAGCAGCAGAGCATTGGAACACAACAGTTGATGTTGCTAAGAACTCTAATTGTAGTAATTGTATTGCTTTTGATATTAGTCCAAGAATGGAAAAGTGCATGCCATTAGAAGGAGATTTAGGTTACTGCTGGATGCATCATTTCAAGTGCCATAAAGATAGAACATGTTATACTTGGGCAGCAGGCGGTCCTATTACAGATGATAAGACATCGAAGGAAAATCAAAAGAAAAGTGGTTGATTAGATGAGTAACGAAAATAGTGTTCTTGTAGTAAAGAACCTAAATCGTTGGTTCAAAGAAAAGTGGGTCGATGTATCTCGTAAAGACAAAGATGGCAAACATCCACCCTGTGGTCGAGGTAAAGCAAAGAAGGGGAGCAAAGGCTATCCTAAGTGTCGTCCATCTGTGCGCGTAAGTTCTAAGACACCGAAGACATCAGGTGAGATGACCAGTGGACAGAAGCAAGCAGCCACTAAACGCAAACGTGCTAAGAAGCAAGGTGTTGGTGGTAAGCCTACTATTGTAAAGAGTGTGTTAGTAAAGGCTCCTCCTATGGCCCTCGCTTTGCGGTTGCTCAAAGGAGATTGCCCTACACCCTCCAAAGGTAAGTATTCAAACCAAGCCGCCGCTCAACGAGCAGCAGATTATCAGAGTCAACAATCAGGTCAACGTATCTCTGTATATCGATGCCAACAAGTTGGCGGCGGTGGTTGCGGCTTCTGGCACTTAACAAGCGGTTGAGTTACTCCTCTTCACCAGATGGTAAGTTTAACGCTCCTCTTAGCAATCTATCAATAACTAGCATGCATATTTCAAGTAGGATAAATAGGAATAGTATTTCCCAGAATATCCCGCTTATGCTCATGCACGCGGCCTCTTTGCAATGATATCATCAATCCGTAGAATAGAAGTTGATACCTCAGTGGCAGAGGTAATGATTTGGCGCACAAGAGAAACAGGTTCGTAGATTCCTTTTTCTCCTGTATCCATGACTTCTCCTATTCCTTCTTCGTCAATATATAATCCCCAAGAGTCAGGACATGAGCGCAATTCCATTACAATATCCAATGGGTCCATTCCAGCGTTTGCTGCAATAGCAGCAGGAATAATTTCCAAAGAGTCAGCATAGGCTTCTAAACACATTCTTTCACGCGCACTAATACCGCTAATTACTGTAGCCTTTTCACGAACGACGCCAGCCACCTTGGATAATACAGCACCTCCACCGGGGTATGCTCCACCATCTTTCATATAGAGACACGTAACACCAAGTGCATCATCGAACGCACGCTCGTATTCATCGAGTGTCTGACGGGTGGCACCACGGATAACAAGAGTAACAACATCGGCATCATCAGCCTTTACTGTAACATAGTCGAGGTCACCAATACGAGTTTGCTCTACATATGTTGCTCGGGGTGTAAGTTCACCATCGAGGTCTTCCAGCCTGTGATAGACAGGATTACCTGTGATTCTGTTTAAGGCGAGCATATCGGATTCTTGTAATCGAGAGACAACACCTACACCATTTGCGGCCAACGCCTTAACAATAGCCTCGTGAACACCGTCTCGGACGAAAAGAATACCAACACCTAAGTCGAGAATTTTTTGCACCATGCCTCCGAGCATAGTCATTTCTTGTTGTTGGATGGACTGCAATTGACCGGGGTCGGTGAACTGCATTTGAATCTCTTTGAGATTGAATCCTTCAAGGCCACCGTTGAGCATGAGAATTATCCCTTCGTGTTCATGCTCTACCTCTGGTGCTGCAAATCCTTTGCTGAGAACAAGACCTTTGTGAACATAAGAATCACTCATAGAACCACCACTTTGTGTAATAACACGAACTCTGTCCATATTACCATCTACGGATTCAGCCACATCAACAACAAGGTCTGCTGCTAATCGTAAATGACTCTCAGCGGCTTTACCTCTTAGAGCAGTAGATGCTACAAGATTAATGTCTACTTCATTTGCTTTAGGTAGACTATCCAGAGTGGTTTCACTTGCCATATTGAAAGAGCGTATGATTGTGCGCGGGTGTATTCCTCTTCTTAGTAATCCTTCACTTAATGCCAACATCTGTCCTGCTAGAACAACGACGCTCGTCGTTCCATCTCGGCATGCTGCCTCTTGTGTCTTACTTGCTTCAACCATCATTGTCGCTCCGGGGTGAGCCGTGTCTAATTCCCTCAAAATCGTTACACCATCGTTTGTGATGATGGTCTCTCCTTGTTCATCAATGAGACATTTATCCATTCCGGCTGGGCCAAGCGTTGACCTCACCGTTTCTGCTACGTTCACCGCCGCCGTGATATTACTCATCTGTGCTTCTCTTCCTGTGCTTCTTTCATCTGTCATTACCAAATCACCTCTATTTCGTCAATTAATCCCGTGTTAATATTTCGGGACTTGACCATTCCTTTCTCCACCCCGTGCTTAAACAGGGTGAGGTTCAACTTGCAGTCTTCTAGGCAATACTTTGCTACTTCATCGTAACGCCCTTCACGCCATGCAATAGGCGCGTCTATAGATTTCATAGATACTTTTCCTTCTCCGAAGGTAGCCTTGCATACTTCGTCTAATGGTATGCGGTTACCTGATATTTTGCGCAGACTCCACGCAGTATCAAGAACAATTGGTTCTTTCATACCAAGTAATACACCAGCGTAGTGGCAGTCAAGAGCATTTTTGAGTATGGGTAAATCAAACCCACGAATGTTATGCCCCACAATTCTACCACCGTTTTCTATGTGCTTCTCTAAATGTGAGCCTAATTCTTTAGGATGAAGTGGGTGCATAATAGCACCATCTACTCTTACATCTTCTTTGCTGAAAATATGTGCGTTTTCACCATCCCATGTTGCAACTACGACAGGTTCAAAGAGATGGGTTTTATCCCAACCTCCTATCTCATACGAAAAGTTCGCTGTTTCAATATCAATAGCCATATCTTTCATTCGTCTTTCCTCCGTGGATTACAGAACACACATTCTATACGATATCCAAGCATCTTAGATGCCCATAAACAAGAGTCACAAATCTTATTCTTCATTCCTCCTCACCTTTCCCTCGTAAACAAGATAGACAATAACGAAAGCCGCGCAGAGCAGGATTGAAACATTTACCTTTATGGCATATGTTCATTCTTCTTCCTCCTTTTGTTTGAGTAATTCTTCTGCTCGACAAATATGACACATTATTCTGCCTCACCGTTCCACTTTACATGTGTCCTACTATTGACTTTGGTTTCCTTCATCATAGGCTTAGCCTTACGATAGTGATTGTAAACTACAGGGTCACTGCGCTCTTGTTGACGACCATACACTTTGAGTAGTTCTTTCTTAGTAACCCAACCATCACCTTTCTTCTCACCGAGGTCAACGGTCTTACAGGATGCAATTGCTTTCTTCCAAGCAGAGGCCATAGCCACCTTTTCAGCCTTAGCAGCACCAAGTTCAAGGTCGCTTTCTAACCAAATGATAAGACGTTCAAACACATCATAGAGAATCTCCATTGCCATGTCGATGTGTTCACCTGTAATATCCCATTTCTCGGATGCATCATACCCTTCTCCTGATTGCTTCAACTGTAACTTTTCAATGATTACTAGATGTGTAGCAAAGATGTTCAGATAATTCTCTAAGTTAGGCATGAAGGATAGAACCACATCACCTAACTTGTTATCCATACCATGCACTAAATGATAGAACTCCTCAACCGCAGCATCCATACTGAGGTCAAAATCAGGGGTCTTGTTGAAGAGGTCAAGTGCTGAGGCTCTAACGAGGCGCTCTCTTTCCTCTCGTTCTTCTTTGATTGATTCATCAAACTGTGACCACATCTTTGCATCTAATGTCTCACTGCAAGCGAATAGGTGTTCGCGCACAAGGGATTCTACCTCTTTGAAATGAACAGATAGTTCTTCTGTGCTCATAACTCCTTTCTTCTTACTTTCCCATACTCCACGCATACGACGTTTGGATACTTCCATTCTCATATCGTTATTCCATGGACAGTATAGAAGCAGAACTCTTTGAAAGAGTCCTTTTGTGAGCACATATTCTTTTACTCCAGCAGGAGGGAAAGTTGTAATCCAGAATGATACACGAGACTCGGTCTCGATAGTTCCGTCTTTCATGTGCTTTGTTAGTGTATTGCTGTGACTTCCAACAGGATTCATTGCTTGTTGTAAATACAGTATGACCTCTTGGAAGAACTGCTTAGGATTCGGTTGGAGGAGAACACTCCCCTCATCGAAGTTTAGCAACTTCTTTCCGTTAAGCAAACCGGGTTGCTCCTCAGTCGTGTATGACCCGTCGTCGTTCTTATAGGACTTAAATGAGCCAATCATTCCTGCATCGGTTCCAGAAGTAAAGATATCAGACCTAATGTCTGCGTGTCTTGCTACTTCACCGATGAATTCCCAAGCGATGGACTTACCTGTCCTCGTTGGTTGTATCCAGAAAAATTGCACTCTGGGGTCTAATGCGCTCGCCCACACTGGTATGCGGACATAGTCCACCACCGTGTGTCCCTGCAAGAAGAAGAACGACATCAGTCCAGCCATTTCGTTGAAAAACGAAGTCTGTCTAAAGCGCTCTACATATTCCCGCATTATGGGGTATCGTTCTACTGCCGTGTATTGGTTCCATTCTCTCATTATTCTCACCTTTATTGGTTTCTCACTACCTTATCACACAATAAATACAACTCCTCCGAGAGGGGTGCACTATATGAAGATTCACAGTTCGGTAGTGGGGGAACTGGTGGTTCAGCGCTCAACCCTCACTGGGGCTTCGCTAGTTAGTGCTTCTACAACACGGGCTCGGAGAACCTTACCCATGCGTGGCACTTGACGCAGACAATCTGCGCACGCCGCTTCCTCGATGCTACCACATTCATCAAGGATGGCGTCTACCATCTCCGGTCCGATGCCGGGTATGGTTCTGAGCATATCAAAACGAACATCGTTCGTGCTGACTCTCTTTATGGCTTGAGCACCGTGGCGACTCGCAGCCTTGTAGGTCTTCTGATGAAGCGCACCCAAAAAGTAGGATGCTTCTAGAATGTTGGGTGCTCGATATACGAGACATCCAAAGTCCGCAGCGATGCGTGCTAACCCACCAGAGACCTGCTTGGTGGCTTTGCTAACCGTCATTCCTTCTCCGCCTCTGGCTCTTACACCAGCAACATAATCTCCAATGCTACCCCAGACAACAACGCCGAACAACGATGCATTCGCATCTAGGTTATCCAACTGTCTCATCAAGTGACCATTTCTTAGAGATTGTAGAAAGTCTCCCACTGTCTTTGCTTCGATATACCACTCGCCGCATTTGTAATCTCCAACGATTAGTTTCTCTCGTATCAAAGGAACAGGGGGTTTCATTTTCTGCGCGTGTCTCTCTACAGCATCAGGAAGAGGACCTCTCTCGTTGCTATCAATGATGAGGGGTTTCATAGGTCACCCGTCCCATCCCACAGTTGGCAACGACCAAGGCACAACCCATCAGCCTCTAAGGAGGCACAGTGTTGTTGATAACCTCTGTTGACGATGGACGCTACATGGTATCGTGTTAGACTTTCATCATAGTCTGCCCATTGTAGAGTAGTGATGTAATTTGTAATACGTTCTATATGCTCTTCTCGCATCTCTTGATTTGTTCTCTCTACAGGTAGGAAGTTCCGTAGACGACTCGCCAAATAAATGGCAAGAGATTTGCGTGCGTTGTGAGGAGGGTTACTCCCTACTTGGCATGCTGCTTCCATTAGACACGGCAAAATCTTGATACCATCCATGCTGATTGTATCAAAGTGCACAGTCTCTCCAACCCGCTTTTCAAATCGGGCGCGACGGACTTGTTCGATTGGTATATCTATGCCGTTATCGCCATACTCGAATATGCCATCTCTCGATGCCTCAGCACGCTCACAAACATCGTCCCAAGACCAAGCAAGCAACTCCTCGCTGCGCAAAGGAACGCTCCATCGCAGGACATGTTGTTTGGCGTTGAAGGAATTCGGGATACGAATCATCCTTGCCATATCAAATGGGACAGTGGGGTCCATACAAGTGAGGTCAAGGTCCTTCTTCCAACCATTAACGACCTTCTTCCCAGCAGCCTTGATGAGGGAGACCTCGCTCCCTGTGGCTGGGCGATGAACAGTGCTGAGACGAACCCAAACGTGGAATCCGTTACCACTAAACCAAACAGCGTGATGAACATTCTTGGACATCAACATCTGATGGAGTCGTCGGACTTGCTCAAGAACGCGGTCACCACTAACATCAACGACTTGTGAGTTAACTCTCTCCTTTCGGTCAAAGTCAATAACAAAATGACGCACAATAGCAGTGTTGTATTCACCGCGTCGTCCGTTGGGTTTGACTGCTCTGAATCCATATACAGACATGTAAGAACACTGGCAGTTTCTCTGTGCGGACCAATACGATTCCATCTCATTACCGCTGTGGACCACCTTTCTGAATAGCCCTACTTCTCTTGGGAAATCAAATGTGAGTAAACTCATTATGTCTCCTCCTCGTGAAAGTATTCTCTAAGAGTAGTTTGACGATATTCTGTTTGGTCTTTTCGTAACGAAATTGGGTTAGGCATACCTGTATCAATCCATACCGATAACCTCTCCCATACCTCAACAATTTCTATTTCCTCGTCGAAGTAGTCAGGGTCAAGTCTGATGAATATCTCAGCGTCTGGCAATCTCTCAATGACGTATCCTTTCTTCATGTTACGTCCTCCCCACTCAACACTAATCTTGATATCGGTTTTCTCTTGTAGTGCTGCTTCTAATAGGAATGTAACTGCATTTCTTTTGTTCATGTGCTCGCCTCCGCTTGAAACTGTGGGCAGTGTTGCATGTAATCACAACGAGAGCACTTCCACCCTTCTCTGCTTCCAGAGTTAACCATATCGAACTGCTCATTAAGATACATTTTGACCAACTTACCAAGACGAACCTTCATGGCTCTCTCGCTAACTCTTTTGCATTCCTCGTAAGTCATATGGTCCGCTGCACTGTAACGCCATCCCCAATGAGTAACGTCTCCAGTAAGACCTTTCTCAACAAGCACAGCAGGGTCAGTCATTTCAATGAGCATCTTGTAGTAGGACATCTCCATTCGCATATCAGATAACTTGTAAGTCGGATTCCATTTACCTGTCTTCAACTCCATAAGACCAAGACCTCCATCCTCATCTCTGAATACTCGGTCAATGATACCTACCAGTCGAACAGGCACTCCTTCAACTTCGGTCTCTACATCCAATCTAACTTCGTTTGCAACAGGCATAAACTTCTCAGGGTCTGATATCATTAGACGTGCAACTTCATTCTTCATCATCCAATCGATGTTGAGATTATAGTCGCGCTCATAGAAGGGCTCATCACGATTTTCTTCTCGTCGTCCCTCAATTAGTTCTTCTTTGTTAGGAAGAAAGCCGCGCAGTGTTGTTTCTACAGAACGGTTGTTGCCTGAAAGAGCACTTTTGCGCAAGTCTGAAAGCATATCTGTATCAATACGGTCGTAGTATTCTTCTATGGCTCTATGAACATCATCTCCTATAATGAGATAATCATGCATCTCTTGCTTAACATCATGAATCTTACTGAGAAACATCTGTTGTGCGCACCACTTAGTAGAAGTTAGTGTGGACTTACTAATACGAATAATAATACCATCTTCTCCCATCTCAGGAGTCCATGCGTATGAAGACCCATCAGGATAAATGCGATTCATTCTTCTTCCTCCAAAGGCGTATGATGTTTTAGAAAATAACTTTCTTCCCACTTAGTTGTGTAATTACCTCGTATATTATTAACCACTAAAACAGTTATATCTTCTTCGTATACCATAGGGTCTTTTTCTGTTATGACCTCTACAATCTCAACAATAGTTTTTACATGTTTATTCTTCCACTTTGTTCCTAACATTATTCTTCCCCCAACATCTTAGTTAGTTTCTCGATAACAACTCCACGGGATATGTGTGGTCCTTGACCCTTCTTGTAGAAGGAGATAAGTTCCCTCAGTTGATTTTTCAAACCATCACAGCGGCCTCTGTAATAAGCCTCCTTTGCTAAGAGTTCAGTTAAATTATCCTTGGTTACTTTTATTGTATCATAGTCGCTCATTCTTCTTCCTCCTCCATCATCATACGAAGTAGTATCAAGTATCCAATAAGGTCGTCAACGATATCGATATCGCTCTCGATGCTATCGTTACCACGAGCAAGACGAGACAACTTATCGTCGATGCGAACACGAATACCTGCTTGTGAATCTAACTTTGAGAATACGCGCAGAGGTTGTTGGACACTATCTCCATACTGTTCGTTTTTAATTCTGAGCAGATTTACTACACGCGCAGCAGTTTCAGCAACACGTTTCGCGAAGTCAGACATTACCCCCACCTCTTGTTACACTCTCGACAGAGTTGAGATATTGGGTGTCGTGGACCCGCTTTACCGCATACAGCACATCTTTTCATACCGGGCATTTACCATCACTCCATTCGTCTATTGTCGTCTGTCTTGTCGTTCCTGTTTTCATTCCCCATTGGGTTAATTTCTTCTGCAATTTACCACCATCCGTAGTTCTTTGGTCGTGGAGCACCAAGCGCCCCATCAAGGTCCCATCCGAGCACTTTGTAAATACCCTTCAACTTAGCCCCAATCATCTTATCGATGATGGTGCTTGTATCTAACGTGAACCCTGAGACCTCGCTTGGTTCACGAAACGCGATTGTTTCTGTCGGCTCCATACCTCCCGGCACTTTATCGACATAAGTCCACTGCACTGAGTCTCCTTCGTCGAAGGGGTCGTATGCTATGTTTCTGTTATAGTAATCAGCAGCCTTGCTTGCACCACTTAACGTCTTATATTGTTTGATGGGCATACCAAGCCTTGTGCTCATGGTTACCTCTTTCCAATCTATGTCGCCACTCTTGATTCTGCGCACGATAGGAAGAACATGTTCTCTGATGTCTTGTTCAGATGCACCATCAAATATCATATTCAGAACATCTTTCTGAATGCCCTTTGTTATTGGAGCCAGCGCAGACCCTTTGAGGAAGTTGGCACTCTTGACCTTTCCAGCATCCTCCACAGGATAAGCAACACGTCCAGCGTAGGCATTTGCTCCGACTAGAATCCAACGTGGCATCCACGCCTCTAATTCAGCCACCAATTCTTTGTTGCCTGTGGTCTCTTGAACCACCTTTGTGATGGCCTCAGCAAGGCCCTCTGCCTCTTCTTGAGGCACCTTGATGAAAGCGGAGTCTGTGAAACCATAGAGAGTCTCGTATCCCATATCTGTTGCTACCTTATCGAGTAGACGAATACATCTACGTCCTTCGCTAGTAATGGTGTGGGCGATATCAGCATCAGCCCATCCATATCCAACATGCGCGGTCATCCCATATAGACTCGCCATGACGCGCTTTACTGCTGATTGTGTTGTATTCCACGCAGCACGCTCTGAGTCTGTTTCTGCATCTCTCATTCGTCGTTTACACTCACCACGATATTCAAACAGATAATCAACTACTTGAGGAAGTATACCCTTCTGAGTTTGGTCCCAATAGGAACCATTGTCTAATCTAATAATACCCGGTCCCGGCTCGCTTCTCTTTGTTGTATAGCATAGATTGTATCCTGTGATGAATGATGGATACATTCCTTTGTAATCTATGATACCTACATTCTCGTAAAGACCGGGGTCCTTGAGAATAAATTCAGCACCCTTCAACTCCTCCTTCTCTACATGAGTTCGGGATGGAGACTTGAGTTCTGTTCTGCGCGAAAGCAATCCACGAGCGAACTTTGTAACATTCGTTGTTGACTGCATGCTGACTCCACAGAGTCGAACCATCTCAACATAGAAATCTGTGACGTTACGAGCCTCATCGATACCTCTGAGTAACTCTGTATCTAGAAGACAATAGTCAACAAAGTCTCCCCAGTATTCATACCATCCATTGTGAACGTCCATCCCTTCGATTTCCTCAGTCAACTTAGAGCCAAGTTTGAGTTCCTCTGCAATAGTGTTCAGTTTTAGATTCCTTAATTGTCCTCCTCCACTGTCTTTCCATACTCGCTCAAAGCCAGTTCCTGTCTTTTCACGAGCAGCAGTATCAAACTGCCAGCGTCCAGCAATAGGTTGGTCGGTAGGGTAGTAGGAGTCCTCTCCTCTCTTGGGTCTGCGCACGAATCCTAACGGACTCAAGAGATTAGGTTTCTTGATTCGATTGATAAGATGTGGGATATCAAAGAAACATCCTGCATGAGCAATCATCATGTCTGGGTCTCTTTCGTGAAGAAAGTCGATGAAATTATCATGCAACTGCCTCTCACTAAAACACAGATGTAGTTCATACTCTACATCACGAACCTTTCTTTGGTGTAGTTCTCTGCTCCTCCCTGTTAGAGGATATGGGCAGTTGGTTTCTTCGTTAGCCCATGCAAATACAACAGGCATATCGAGGTCGCTATCAATAACTGCAATGACTGTCGTGAAGTTATCATCACCTGTATTGCATTCGATATCATACCACCACTTACGAGGCTTCCAGTCAGGCATCTCAGGAACATTCTCCATGAGCCATTGGTCAACGAAAGGTATGTCTGCTTCGTATGTCTTGTCGAAGAACTTACTCATGCGCGTAATGTCGAATGGGTTGTCTGTCTCAATCTTGATGAGTGGTGTCTTATCCAACCCTGTTGCTGTTATGTCTTTGCGCACGGCTGTTCCGGGGAACGACCGCTTGAGTCGCTCTAGTCGGAAGTCAGGTGTGTCCGCAGGCACCCAGAAGTAAGGGTGAAACTCCTCCCTCTTCTCAATGAGGTTACGGTCTTCATCCCTGTATCGGGAATAAATAATCGGGCATTCTCCATCTCTAAATATTGTATCTACTATCATCAGTAATCATCCCAGTCGTGTATTAGTGGGTCGGTCTCAGATATCCTAAGTATTGCATCACAGTCTAAACAGATGCAAGCCCAACCATTAATCGGGTCAGCATCAGGGTTGTTGTATTGACTATAGTAGCACTCATGCATCTTCTCCCATGTGATGTTTCTACAATCACATTCTTCATCTTCTATCTCATTCTCTTCTTCACTCATTTTATTCCACCTTCTCTTCAATTTCAAATGTAATGTGTTGTTTAGGTCGTCTATTTATCCATTGAACAGTAATACGGTTGTAACTGTTCTCAAACTTTTCACTCAACCCGTATGGGCCAAGTAGAATCTTTCCTATGTATTCTATGAATTCGTTATAACGTGAATCTTCATCAGGATATGAGTCACTCATAAGAGGTAGACGAATAATAACTCCTGTTTTACCTAATTGAATATTATGCGATATGTATCTATCGGACCCATTGGGCTCTCTTAACTGATGTTTTATCACGCTCATCAATAACTTCCAATCAGGGTCGGTGAATGGACTTCGTGATAAGAAAAACCATTCTCTATGTGACTCGTTACTTATGCGTGTTATGTCTGAGGTTGTAATTGTCCATTTCATTTAATCACCATCTTGGTCTAATGCAATCAACAGGAAGTCCTTATCCACATGGCGTAGAACCATGATGAAACCATCACTCGTGAACACATCTACAGAACCAGTAGGAACTGTCGCCATAAGTTCAGGGAGCCATTGTCCAAACACTGAGGAGCAATCCTCCCCATCATGTGTATGAAGTTCAGTGGCTACGCTCATGCGCACTCCTCCTTTCTTGCCTGCTTCTACAATGAACTGTCCTTCTGACGAATCATACTGTGTTGTGTAAATCATATCTTTACCGACAACCTTCTGCATTCCAACAATCTCCCCTAACCACTTAGAGGTGGTGGAGAAGTATGTCTTGAGTGCCTTTCCTTTGAAGGACTTCCATTGTGCGTTCTCTCCATCTTCAACTAAGATATTCATATCCTCTATGTTGAGACCTGAGCGTATGTAATTAGAACTAGGCACATCGATGCTACTCATTCCACAAGAGACCTGTAATCTATCTGGTCTCTGCCATAGACGAACAAAGGATTCCTTTGGTTGCACCTTTAGGAACGATAGCACAGTGTCGATATCAGAGAAGAGAATCTCTCCCTTCTCCTCTACGTCACACGCCTCGGACCTATACAGTAGGTGTGTAGGCGTCCCCACTCCTCCTCTGAGAGTCGACTGTTGGGCAACAGCCCGGAGGTCACCGACCCCCGGACCGAAGCCACTGAGAAAGGACTTAAGCAGTCCTCCGTTGATGTTGACTCTTGCTCCCATCAGATTTCACCGCGCAGTTCGGGTAGTCCGTGCCACTGCGCAGGTTTTCCTGTCTGAGTGACCATGACTGTGCGTCTCTGGTCTACAAGGTCAGAGTTAGTCCTCCACTTGTGGAATTCAGCCTCATAGCGAACTTCTCCAGTCTTAGCACCTGTATCATCACGAACAGGGGTTTTGTGCATGCACACAATCTGATGAAGGTAGTTGCCCATCTGCTTCTCCCAGTCTGGTTTGTATTCACCAGATGGTTTGTGACCATCGTATTCTTCTTTGAGGTGAGTCTCCACGAAGACGCGGACACCCTGACTCATCAGTTGACGACAAAGAGCCGTGAGCATATGGAATCTGGTAGAACGAATCTGCCAGTTGAATCTCATACCCACTTTCTCATGAGGCTTAACCTTCGCCCCGATACCATCAGGTGCAGTGCCGAGGTCTTCAATGAACATACAGTTCTTTGCAACTGTGTCCCAAAGGTCAAGTGCCGTAATAAGCACAGTCCCTAGTTTAGGTCCACTGTAGTCAGGCTGCTTCTGTCGCTCTGCCCAATCCACTGCTTCGTTCATGATATCGATAACTCTCTGATGAGTATTGGGATAGTGAACCGCATCTCTCGTTCCCTTTTGAAAGACCCATGGGTTTAGCGCACGGATGTTATGCATCTTGTCTCTGTAGTAAGAAGACCGTAGAGTCTTCCCACCATTATCGAAGTCAACGATGAGGATGTTCTCATCATCTTTGATACTATCAAGAACGATTCCAGTCTTACAAGTGCCTTCGTGTCCAATGATACCACAGAAGACAGCAGATTCGATTACTTCGTTTGCCGCGCTCTGAATCTCTCCCCAGATAGAGCCTCCCGGTGTAGGAGAGGGAGGGGTGGCCGAAGCCACCTCCTCCACTACTTCCTCCTCTACAGGAGGGTTCTCCTTGAGGTTTTTGAAACCAGCCATTACTGACCGCCTCCGAACTGTCCGAGGCTTGTGTTACCACCTTCTCCACCAGCGATTGATAGGCGAGGCACAGCATAGACACCAATGGCCTTCACTGTAGGTGTATCACCGTCATCATTCCTCTTAAGGCCCAAGCGACCAAAGATGAGCACAGTAGATTTGACTGCGTATGGTTTCCATCCGTCATCACTCAAGAAGTCGAATGCATGGTTGTTCTGAACAAGATGTCCGTGAACCCTCACACTAACTTCGCGTCGATACATGTTATTGCTGAACTCGCGTTGTAGAGAAAAGGAGGATACACGCATGGTGTAATCCTTACCTGTTGGGTCGTAATCGCTGTCCCATCCTGTAGCATTGATATCTGTGACTCGTCCTTTGATGACTACCAAAGGTCCAACCTTGTTATCAATACCAGCAATGTGCTCAGACTTATCCTCGTAGACATCCATCAAGTCAACCATGTTTTCAACATAGCAGTCGAGTGCAGTCATGAAAGTCTCAGGCTTGAGTAGGCCACGGTCTTCCTCATCAACGAAATCGTTTGTGTAGACAATGTTGTCGAAGAACTTGTTGGCCCCACTGTAGGAATCCTCCCAGCCGGGGTTTACACTCTTACGTTCTCGCACCTTAATTCGACATGGTTCACCGATGCGAACAGTCTTACTTACAGATTCAACATCGCTACCTGTTACAGTAATACGCAACACTTGCACATCATCCATTAGGTCCTCTTTGGTGTTACCCGCAAACCTGTATACTCGTGACCATAGAACAGGTCCGATAGGTTCACCGTGTCGTGCCCAGTCTGGGTTGTCCTGTAGTAGAGCAAGAGTCATCCCGTTGTCCCGAACAAGGAACCACGGGTCAACGCCTTCCTCAAATCGGTCTTGTGTTGAAGCGACCACTCCATTTGCCTTCTCTAGCATCCATACTCCATTCTCTACGAATGCTCGTGCTACCTTTCCACTCTGAATTGCTTCGTTGAGGTTCTGCCTTGCAGCAATCAATGCAGTCAATCTTTGCATTTCACGCTTGTCTCTTACCTTTGGCTCAGGGCCAAGGAACATTCCTACAAGTTCAGATGTGTTTGCTCCACTTGAAGTCATCACACGCTTCTCTACTACGAATGTCTCCGCAGCGTCGAGGATGAAATCCTCGTCTTCGTCAGTCACACTGGTTATACCAAGCGCGTCTGCGCAGTAGGACAGGAAGTCGGCCTTCGCCTCGTCCTCCGTCTTGCCGTGCAGTTCGGCCCACCAGTGCAGGCGTTCCAGCACATCTGTGCTGAGTCCGCCTTCGTCGTTCTTATTTCCATTCAATCCGGTCATTTTCATTCACCTTTTCCTTTTTTTTGTTCGTTCACCCCACGGTGGAGGGAAGCCATCGTGCCCACTAACCAATCTATGAACCCTTCGTCTCCGATGGGCCATTGGTGTGCGGCCAAAACAGCGTCTCCCCAGACGCGGGAATATGTGTGGAATTCCTCCACAGTCATTGCGTCCCCGACCATGTCGCGGACCTTATCGTGTAATTGTTTCAGCATGTATACTCTGTTTGAGCCTCGTGCTGAAAGATGTAGTAGTTCTGAGCGAAGGTCTTCCCAGAGACCCCCAGCAAGAGAGAGTGCTGCGTTTGATGCAGCATCATCTCTTACAAGTCCAACCCATTCTGATGGGTCGCTATAGTGAAGTAGTTTTGTGAGAACACGCATGTCTCCTTGAGCGATAGCAAACGCAGCGCGTCTTTGCTCGCTGGTTGCATCATCTCTCACACCCGTGATGAGTTCCCCCATCTGAATATCAGTGTAGGCAGGGAAACCAAGATGGTAACACCTACTCTTTAGAGCAGGGATAATCGCATTCTCATTATTTGCTGTAAGGATGAAGAGAGCGTTTCCTGTCTCCATCATTCGGCGCAGGGCTTCTTGAGCCTGCTTCGTGAGACCATCAGCCTCGTCGAGAAGAATCACTCTCTGTGTGAGAGAGCGAGTGGTTGTGAGTGTCTTGAGATGAGTGCGCACCATGTCGATACCTCTATCGTCACTAGCGTTCAACTCGTGAATCTCGGCGTTCAGAGCACGAGCCAAAGCAAGTGCAAGTTCAGTCTTACCCCGACCGGGAGGTCCAGTGAATAGGAGGTCGGGCACCTCGCCCTTCTCCAACATCTTTCTGACCTTCCCAATCGGGTGGTGTTCATTGTTATATCCAATCATTTGTTCTATGTTCATTCAATCACCTCTCTGCGACAAGCAGGAGTATAATGCGGTTCGCCCCATTTATATAGTATTTTAGAAATTATCAATATTATTATATTATTATTATACAATAATATATATTATTCTTTTATGATAATAAGTCAATAAAATCGAGAATCGAATTCGGAAATGAATTCTTCGATATCCTCATGGGTCATTTTTCGCGCGGAGGGCATCTCCATGGTGAAACGCAGGCGCGATAGGTTGCCTCTATCTTTTACTACGTGCGCGACCGGGCGTAGAAGATTGAGCAAAAGCGCAATCTCTTTCTTATCTCTGAGGATGCGCCCGTTGATTCCCTTATCTCTCAACCACATGGTGAGATGGGGTTCATCCTCCATCGATGCGTAGACCTTTCTGTGGATTGTATAACCCAACTTGGTCTTAGGGGAAAAGTGAATGCTGGCTTGGAAGCGAGCATCGCGAGCAAGCCACCCGAGGAAGAAGTCATCACTCAGGTCCATGTTCTCTCTCCAATATTTCTGATAGTTGCAGGGCATCACTGAAACCCAGTGATGTATCCATGCGCACGAGGTAAGCCCCGTGTAACTTCCCATGTTCCACACGAAGTGCGTGGAACTGTCCTATGAGTGGTGGACTGATATCAGTCCAGACTCTTGGAATGTGAGTAAAGGCAGGGAGAGTGGGAAGGCTCTCCATCTTTACATTAGCAATGCCTACAGGACTCGGGTCGAATCCATCAAGGGCTTCAATGCGTAACTCCACCCATTCCTCATTCTTTTGAAGGCGTGCTCCTGTAATGAGGAGGGGGAGTTCAAAGACACGTCGTGGCATCACAAAACCTCCGACGTGTTGACTGTGAAAAAAGGGTCGGGTTCCATCGATAAGACGGAGTCTTTCTCCCTTTTCGAGATTCTGAGCAAGAAGACGCATGTGGTCGCTGTCCTTGACTCTCTGAGGAGAGACGCTTCTGTCCTCATGAGGTTGTTGCCACAAGTCTGGGTCATCAGTTGTGTGGAGCCACGTCGTCACTTCACCGTTCTGGTCAATCTCCACCACACAATCGACACTCATGTCTATCTTGGGTGTGATACCTCTGACTCTTGAGCAAGACCAATCGAACACATAAGGTCTCCCTTGTGTTATGTGAGCAATGTATCTATTACCTGTTAGTATCTCATAATAAGTATCATCAAATGGCTTCGTCCAGTATTGCCACTGTCTGTAAGATGGCCCCTTGAAACAGTAACCGGGCTCGATAGAAAACTTCTCTGGTAAGTTACCACGCTGTGCTCTGCGCAGAACCGTGGCTAGTTCCTCTACTGCGCAGGCTGACCTTATTCTTTCAGCACTGTAATTTTCTAATCGGTGACCGAATGTTCGTATGATACGAGTGCGGGGTATGAGTGGCTTCTCTCCCATTGCTCTATTCCAAAGGACCAGTGCATCGTTTCTACCCATTCTCTTAAACACAGCACGGATGTCTGGTGGACTTTTCATATCTCCAAGAGCCTGCACTACATCCAAAGCCTCAGGAATCGTCATAGATTCTTCTGGTTCGTTAGGTGATTCAGATGCAAGAGCAGGAACCAACGCTTCGTCGTCGACTAATTCAAACTCCTCTGGGAACATGCCGACGCTACGATGTAACGCTGACATAATATGCTCAGGTTTGAGTAAAGGTCTACCGTAAAGCAGTGAAAGGAACTCTCCAATCTCATCAATACGAGGAGCAAGAAATGAGTAGAGGATGTCTTCCTTGCGATGAACGGCTCTTTCTTGCACAGCAGCAAGAATAACTGTAGCCGCTTCATCCAACCTCATGGGTTGACCAACAGGTTACTCTTCTTCATCCTGTCGGAGTCCGTAGATATTAACAAGCCCAGAAGTAAGACCAGTGCGAACGTCTTTATCTCTAAACAAAGATGTCCCCCCAGCGACTTGACCCACTACTACAAACCTTTTATTTCTGAGTAGATTACTTAGGCTATTTACAGTAGGAGCATTTCTCCTAAACTTGTTTGACTCTTCACCTCTATTGCGCATGAACGACTTAGACCATTGCTCAACAATACCTCTTGCAGTTAAGGGGCCGTGCTTTTTAATGAGGTCGGCTACTTCTTCTCGTTTCTTCTCGCTGTTCTTACGGCGAGCCACTCTTACTCCTCCTCATCGATAGGAGTCATAGAAACGAATGTTCCTTGCATATGAGGTGGGACAGCCATACCGTGCCACTCTGTGCCGATAACATCAGTAACAACATTTGTTTTGTTATCTACCATGTCGATAATATCTTCTCTCGACATAGCCTTGAGTGTATATTTATTGACGTTCCAAGTGTAGAATGAATCCTCCCCAACAAGAAGACTGTAGTCGATTGGAGACAAAGGCACTGCTTCACTACACTGAGGACAGTAAGCATTTACAGTCCAACGAGGAAACTCTTCCACACCATTTTCTGTGATTGCTGTATGCATCCCATCGTTGTTCCAGACAGCACGCTCTAAGTCAAAGTTAGCAATTCTCTCATCATTACAATGTGGACAGTCCCATTCAGAAGCAACTTGTTGCATAGTTTCCATGGCTTCTAAGGGGTCATCAGGTATAACAGCAACATCATCAGTAAAATAATTCCATCCTAATTTTTCTAAGACGATACCAACACGACGAGCAGGCTCTTTTGCTCTCTCGGTTCTAGACACTAATGATAGAGTCTTATCTTCTGTGCAAAAGAAAGTCATTTCTCCTTCTACCCATGATTTACCCGGCTCTAGTGTCTCTAGTATAGCCTCTGTCCATTCAATATCTACTTCACTTGGTTCCCAATTCATTCTAATACTCTCCTTTCACGATACCAGATGAAGCCCATACATGCACTATGCGGTATGACCCACCATCCTCCTTCAAGCCTCAGAAGTAGTTGGTCTTCATCAAGCATTTGGTCGCAACCCTTGCAAACAACAGGAGGAAATTCAGTCATTCTAAGATACTCATAACCTATTATCTTCCATACTTTACCATCTTTATCAGTCATATCATGAAACTCTCCCGTTTCACCATCGTTTAATTGCCACCATCCGTCAGCCACGTTGCTCACATTAAGTGATGTTCTATCGTCTTCCTCTGTGTTCATATTTTCACCTCTATATCTAATCCATATTTTTTCCATAATGGTTTTAATTTTTTCATGTTTTCTTTCATGCCCATCAATTTTGTTTTTGTTTCTTGATACATCTCATCTTTCTTATCGAGAACTTTCAAGTTATCTTCCCATTCTCTAATTTGGTTACGCAATATTGCTTCTGGTGTATGAAACATAACCCTCCCCATAAAATCTAACTGGTCGAAATCTTTTCGTATATTTCTATGTGGAATTATGTTATCACTCATTGTTTCAAAACGCAATGTTGCGTGAGTCAGGTCATCATTACACATATCTTGACTCCAATCCTCTTCTTCTGTAAGACAAAGTAAATGATAGATATCTTCATCGTTTACTTTAAGATAATGATTAAGCCAGTGAAGCCCCATCATGTTACCATAACTAAATCCCTCTCCATGACCACCCTGCTTTAGTGCAGATATAATCATGTATTCTTTTTCATACTCTTTATGCTTATCAAGTAATTCACATTCCATTGGGTATCTTTGAAGAGCATCCTCAGGAGCACAATCAAAATCAAAATCATATAGTTCTCCCTTATTTGGTTTGAAATCTATTTCGTAAGGCATGTCTCTTCCTCTGTCGTAAACTCTTGAGCAGGCAACAACATAAGCCCAGTGTGCAAGATACGATTGCGCAGAAGTATTTCCATGGCAAAGTCTACACAGCAATAACGTATTAGATGGTTTACCTGAACCTGCTGAAGAATAATCAAGAATGTGTGACCTGTCTATACTGTAATACGTTCCACCACCGGAACCACAAGCCATACAAGATTTATTCCTCTTGTTTCTAATATCTCCAGTCCAATTAATGAGATGAGAAACAGGTGAGGATTTCCAGTAATCAATAATTTTAGGCCATTCTTTCATGCCTTCTTTTCTTCGACTCATGTCTTCACCTCCCACCAATCAGGTGGAGATGTATGTCTGTAGTGGACACCACCGGGGCTGTCTACCTTTGAGTGGTAGTAGGCTCGGTATGCTTTCACTACATCATCATCTTTGTATTCATCAGGCATGGCCTGAGCGAATGGTGTAAGTGCTGCTTTGGGACTTGGGTATTTGTCGGCAAACAAAAATATCAATCCAATCATCGAATGTATTGGTCGCTCACAAGCATGATTTTTGCCAAATCGTTTTGCGTATTCATTACACAAGGCTGTTGCATGGCGAGCAAGCCAAGCGAAGTTAGCCTCACTATCTCCAGCCCATACTGTGCATGGATGATGGTGATAACCACCTTTGTAGGGTGTGCCACTCTTGGTTAGTGGCATCTGCTCGTCAGTAGCACCGTGTCTGCGCAGGGCTGATGCCATCATCTGTGCTGACTCTGTTACCATCTTCGGCACTCTTACGCAGTCCATCGCTCTCGCTGCTTTCACTGGGTCTTTATCTAATACGAATATGTTCATGCGCTCACTTCCTTAATATCCTCTGCAAAAATCTTAGTGTAAGTCGAAAGTTCCACGCGACAAATACTGCAATACCATCCAACAAATTGAACCGGAGTATCTCCATCCCAAGCGATATACGAGATACCACTCGATAGTGGAACCCAGTTATGCTCACCAATTTTACATTTCATTCTACCAACTCCTGTAGAAGATACCTAAGGGTAGGCTCAGCGAGATACCAGTCTTCCTCAGACTCACGCCAGAATATTCTGTATAGTAATAACGCTACACCATTCAAGGTGTTTTGTTCTGCTGCAACAAGTTTCTTTCCAATCTCTATTGCCTCTTCTATCGTTACACTTGTTCTATATGCTTTGTCTATTAATACGTTCATTATATCATCTCCTTGCCACCCAAGGCTCCTACGAAACGTGTTTCGATACGGTGCATTTCATCAACCCAATCATCAGTAGGCATATTCAGTCCATTGCGGTTTGCATTTTTGACTAAATCAAACAAACATGCATAGCGTTCGAGTAGTTCTCGCACTGTCATTTTCATTCTTCTTCCTCCTCGTATACTTTGTATGTCTGATTGATGTTTATTTTAGTTCCACATCGTGTGCATATAACACTAAATATCTCTAACTTATCAAAGGTAGAGGTATAATCAAACGACCAAAAGTGCTGGTCTTCTGTTTGACATTCTACCATTTTCGTCAGTCTTTCTCGTTCGTCAGCAGCATGTTTTGCCTCATTTGTGAGGTGATGTATTCGCTGCTCTAGTTCATTCAGTTCTTTCAAGGGGTCCATTCTTCTTCCTCCAGTGGTTCTTCCCAGCCTTCAACAAGGTCAGGATTTAGTTTCGCGTGGCGCTCCTCCACGACTTCCATGTTTCTCAGATGTGTTTTACCTGAGCAAAGCGTCATTGTATTTTGTAAGTTTTTGTCTATTAGGTTTTCAATCGATTCGATGCGTGTCTGATGCTTACTTACCCAGAGGGGGTGGTTTTGCACAAGTTCTGTTTGGTCAACCCATTCTCGGAAGTTCTCCCAGAACTGTTTCTTGTATTCAATAGTAGAATCACGCATACTAAAATCAAGTATCTCAAGTAGTAATGACTCGACCAAACGAGTCGGCCTCTTTTGTCTGATGCGCTGATTAAAGTCAGCGCCTCTTACATAATCAGCAGACAGAGTGGCTGTAGCGCCTGTCTCCATGTCCACTACTTTCAACTTTGGTTTCGTTCGATGGTCAAGTGTCTTATCGACTCTATCATCTTCCTGCTTCTTCATCTCTTTCATAAGTTCGCGCAGAAGTCTGTGCGAACCTGTAGTCCATTCTCCTTTTGTGTTCATTCTTCTTCCTCCTCGCACTGGCAACCGCGCACATCATTTGCACATTCACCACATTCGTGGCAACCTTCGCAACAATAGCACATGTAGCAGACAAAATAACCATTACAATTATACATCATTTCATGCCCATTTGAAAAGCGCTCACACTCATCACATTCTATGTGAGAATTATCACGAACACCATTGAGTTGAACAGCATAATCACCATCAACCCATACTTCAAGGCTAGGTTGTGTGCCCCAGATGGAACCATTAGAGCCAGCCCACCCCATATCGTCTCGTTCGCAGGCTTCGATAGGAACGATAGCAAGAAGTCCTGCATCAACAGCAAGACTTACTCTATTCCCTTCGTCGTCTAACAGGTTATCAAAGTTCCAACAAGTGTCTCCACCGGGACTATCAAAGACCTGAACGTCTACTTTACTGCCATCCCTGAGAGGCCATCTTAATCTTATGCCGTGGGGGTTGTTACGATTATTCGGCTCTTCTTCTTTTGCCCAAAGCATTTCACAGAAGTCATGCCATCGGTCATCATCAATAACATAACATGGGTCACCAACGTAAAAGTTCATTCTTCTTCCTCCAGTTGCCAGTGGTCTGCCTTTGATTGTGCACGCACATAATTGTGTATAAACTCGCAAAAATCTACAACCAACTCCTCAGGTATTGTTACCAAAGTATATTTTGTGTGTTGTTTTGTTGTCCCCGTGGGGCATCCCGTTCCTATTTGTATGGTTATCTTATTCATTCCATCACCTTCTTTCCTGCACGAAGTTCCTCAGCAAGGTGCTTCGCAATTGTTTGTTTGTCATTTGCTGTGCCGTCAAGCGCAGCCTTGATAATACTCTCTTTCTGTGAAAGTAAAATATCGAAGTGAGTATCGATTGAGTCTTTGAGACTCAGTATCACTTGTTGGCAGACAGACGACTCCTGAGTCATTCTCCTAACTCTGGCTGCTGCTTGTTGTTCCCATGCAGGAACCCACTGTCGTTCAACGAACAGTGTTGTATCTGCGTGGTCTAGGTTCACTCCCTCTCGCATCGCAGTAGTTGAACAGATGAGGAAGTCCACACTTCCCTGTTGGAAGTGATGGATATGTTCCTCTCTGTCTTTCATGCTTGTGTCTCCTGTAATGAGACGAGTAGAGGGATGCAGTAAACTGAGACTCTCCCAGATTGCATCCAGCACATCTCTATGGTGCGCAAAGATAACGAGAGACTTTCCTGTCTGTTTGAGATATTGACTTGCCCACTCTACAGCAGTATCAGCCTTGCTCAATCCTGCTGCATGTCTCAACTCAGTGAGCATGTTGAGAACGAAACCGGGAGGCATTCCTCCCTCGACTGTTCTATAGTGGTCCCACTCATTCATAAGGTGTTGATAAGTAATCTCGTAATGATTATCTGTGCTCTCAACCTCAATGATATTCTGAATAAGAGAAGGCATCTGTCCACTTAGACGCTCATCATCCATAGTGCGACGAAGCATAGTGTCCATGAGTAATTGCTTGAGAGGCATTGTCTGCCCATCCTCGCTATGCTCAATGTTACTTGCACCATTGAAATCCCACCCATGTCCATTGTGAATCGCTGCACAATACTTCTTACCAAAGTGATATCGATTATCAAAATGCGTAGGTTTGAGCATGTTTAGAACAGGGAATGCCTCGATAGGGCGATTAAGAATAGGTGTGCCCGACAGACAGATGATACCATTAACACAAGACTCACTTGCTAAGGTTCTCGTAGCAATAGACTTTTTGGTTTTCTCGTCCTTTAGATTATGGCACTCGTCTATAATGATACAGTCATACCTATCGTTAAGAAGAGTATCAATACGATGAGTAAGGATATCATAATTGATAACGGTGAAATCACTTACATCATATTCTCCATTTCTCCCAGAGATTATACTCACAGTAGAATTAGTCCACTTCTTTACTTCCTTTGCCCAGTTTGCTTTAACAACTGCTGGGCAAATGATTAGTGTTTTACTAAATCCTCCTGCGACTGAGCAAAGCATGGCTTGTAATGACTTACCCAAACCCATACCATCAGCGATGAGTATACGTTTTTGTCCACCAGCCATGAACATGTTTGGTGCAACCCACTGATAGGGTCGAATCAACTCTGCGCTCTTAATACCCGGTAACCATAGAGCAGGTGCATCTACTGCACTCGAAAGTTCTACACGTTTTGCTGTCGCTTCTCCTTGGTCTTGCACACCCTCAGTGTTGAGTATAGCATCAGCCAACTCAGAATAGATTGGCTGCAATCCTTTTGCTACAGCAGCAGCGTTTGCTATGGGTATTCTCCATTGCTTTGTCTCCTTCTTCCATCGACCATTGCCAGCAGTTTTGATGACTGCGTTAATGTCTGCATAGTCAGAGCGAAAGGGCCAACTCATGAGTAAACCTGCACCTTTCTTCACAATGATAATCTCTCCAGCCGCACCCTTTTGATTAGCATTAACATCAAGGTCGAAGTGAAAGCCGAAACCCTCCAATACACTCAAAGCAATTGTAAGGTCTGTTGCATTGTCCTTAACAGACCATGACTTTCTCTCTGCATCCCACTTGCAACGTGGGAAAGGCAAAGCAGCCTTGAGTTCATCTTTGGCTTGAGGGTTGTATGAAAAATCCAGTGCAACTCTCGGTCCGTAATCGTCTTTGTATCGTGTCCATGTAGTCATTCTTCTTCACTCTCCATAAAGCAGATTAGTTCAGCGCAAATGTCGGGATAGTCCTCTAACTTAGACCACAACTGTTTCCACTCACGCTCTATCTCATGCAAACGCTCAATCTCTTCAAGGAGAAGTGGTGCGTCTGCTATGAGTTGTGCATCAACACCAAGCACCCGCTGTGCAACCATCCCATCACCACTCTCAATAGTGTGTTCACCGAGTTCCTCATCATATTCATTCGTCCACGGTGCGGGTGTATGTCCTTCGTATTTGTCTGTGTCAATCATATAACTCACTCCATCTTGGGTCTGTGTCACCATCTGCTAACAGTGCATCATCATACTTGTTTACAATATCCATGTATTTCGCTAG
>Ga0098041_1000053_pt1 | contig 42987 bp, 38 predicted proteins | sample 8_EtaG_FD_77066 | JGI IMG/M metagenome (GOLD analysis project Ga0098041, IMG submission 77066) | Marine viral communities from the Subarctic Pacific Ocean - 8_ETSP_OMZ_AT15162 metaG | ecosystem: Environmental > Aquatic > Marine > Oceanic | place: Pacific Ocean | collected 2015-01-08
CCTGAACCCATGAATGGATCTAACACAATGTCACCTTTCTCACTCCCTGCCTTGATACAAGGTTCAATCAAGTCGGGTGGATACACAGCAAAATGTGCCCCTCTATAGGGTTTCTTTTGAACATTCCATACACTTCTCTTACGTCTTGTTGGTTCCTTGATAGCATCTACATCAAAATAATAGTTTTGATTCTTACTGAACAGGAAGATATACTCATGTGCCTTAGTGCATCTATCTCTCACACTCTCAGGCATTGGATTAGGTTTGTTCCATATAATATCCTGTCTTAAATACCATCCATCTGCTCTCATAGCAAATGCAAACATCCAAGGGATACCAATTAAATCTTTTTCTTTGAGTCCTTCGAGTCTATTTCCTCTACGAGGACACACATCTGGTAGGTCTTGTTTAGTATTTGAGACTGTTTGTTTAACCAATCCTTGTCCTCTACCTGGCCTGTAATTATAGTAACTATCCCCAACATTAACCCAACAAGTTCCATCATCTGTAAGCACATTTCTCACCTCTCTGAATACTTTGACTAACTCATCAATAAACTCTTCTGGAGTCTGCTCTTGCCCTATCTGCGAATCTTCTCCACCATAATCTCTCAATCCATAGTAAGGTGGGGATGTAACACACATCCTCGCCTTCTCATCAAACTGTTTGAGGGTGTCTCTACAGTCACCAAATAGAATTGTGTCTCTCATTGAATCCAAGAAGGTTTGCGTTCAGGTTTGCGTAGGTAGTTATCCTTTACCCAAGGTTTAGTGTTGATATACTTTTGATAGGCAGTAAAGGTATCAATAGTTCTATCAGTTTTGATCTCATCAGGCATTGCCCTTGTGAATGATTCTACCATACAATGACAAGTAATGACCTCACCAGCACATCTATGAAATGTTTTCTTTGCCTCAAATAAGGCATCAGCACATCCATGTACTTTACCATAACGATAGGAATACTCATCAGATAATGCACATCCATGTTGAATCAACCATGCCGTATTGTATATACTATCTGCTGCCCATTGAGTACATGGATGATTACGGAAAGCACCCTTCTCTGTAGCATAGGCAGTACCATCTTTCTTGTGTATCTTACCCCAATCATAATACCACTTAGAGTATATGATAGAGAGCATCTGACAAGTCTCTAATGGCATCTTGACCACATGTTTGTCAGGTAACTCAGTAGCAGACTTATGTGGATCAGGATTAGTTACAAAGATGTTCATCGTGTGATAACAGAAATAGCAGGTTCACCCCTCTTGAATACAGTATCAACAACTGCCTCAACCTTACGAGCAGTAGAGATCCCAACATTATTATACACAGGAACACAGACTTTGCCATGTGTTTTATACTCATTTCCCAAACGAATTACTCTACCAATCGTTTGAGAGATAGTAATGTAATCCATATTACGCATAAACAACGCTGCCTCTAATCCCTTTACATTAATACCTTCTGCCAATATACTGTGATGCAGAACTACAAACTTCTTATTATCATCCTTGCCCCAAGCATTAAGAGTCTCAAAGAACTCATCTCTACCTACCTTATGACCATTGACAATAGCACCTGTCTTTGATGTGATAGTCATCCAAGAATAACCACGCATCTTTAACTCATAACAGAAGTCAGATTCAGATAAAAGACCAGTGATTTGCTTGGTAGACTTAGCACAGATAAGAACCTTATCCACTTCTAATCTATCAATAGCACCGATCATATGCTCTGACTCTACCTCAGAATAGATCTCATCCTTTCTAAGTAAACGACTCTTATACACCTCAACTTTAGGTGGTAGAATATAACCTTCATCAACTAACTTAGGTGCTGGTACATTAATCAAAACATCACCATACACCTCTCTATCATTCATTCCAGCTTTTTGGATAGTAAGACTATGCTTAGGAGTAGCAGTAAAGAAAAAGCACCTACTAGCACCTCCAGTTCCATAAAATTTAGTAGCAGGGAAGAAGTTCCTATTAACACTATTGTGTGCCTCATCAAAGTAAATTGTATCTACAGGAATACCTGATTGTTGTACTCTGTGTAATGAATGATATGTAGTAAAGATTAAACTTCTCTTACCAAATAGTCTGTTAAGAAAAACCCAATCAGCAACATCATCTGACTTAGTTGAAGAGTAATGGGGTGTCTCACCACTGTGTACGTGCATCACAGATACATTATCAATCTGTTCTAGGAACTCAGATGATAGTTGCTCTGCTAATAGTATGCGTGGTGCGACTACAACAGTAGTACCACCTGATCTTTCAGTATCGTCAATCATACACATGGTTTTACCACCACCTGTAGGTACGATGATTTGCCCCTTATTATGGTTTGCCATAGCATCCAGAGCATCAAGTTGGTGTGGACGTAATGGCATCAATGTTTCTCAGTTGAATATATTATAGCATTAAAAAACCCCCTTGAGGGGGTCTTGTGCCAGTTCTGCCACTGGTTCTTTAAGAAATTATAGAGCTTCTCGTACAATCCATACAAAGGTATGTATATTATTTGAGAATTACATCAGTTTATTATAATCGTCTTCTCATCTGTATTGACACCATTATTTGTATTATTTGCCACGAACTTATATTCCATACCTTTAGTAACTCCTCCTGTTACTACAGTTCCATCATTGTTACATTGTGGTTTCATTGTTGCTGTACCAGAGGAAGCATCAGGAACACTATCATTAAAGACATTATCTGAGAGAAATTCTGATTTAGTTCCAGTTGAAGTTAGAGCCATAGAAGTTCCCTGCATATAATCTGGTGGTACACCATGAGATACATTAGTAACACTCCATTGTACTTCGGGTAATCCAAAAGTACCATACTTATCTAATATATCAGTAGATCTAGCAATTACACTACCACTAGGATTAAAGACCTCGAAGGCAACTCCATTTGGGTTGGTTGCCCAAGCATCATTATCAGCAGGATCAGATGGGTTATTAATAGGTTGATTAACTAATCTAATTAACAAATATATTTTTCCTACATTAGTTAAATTTAATTGCCAGTAGGTACAACCCTGATTTGGTTGTCCAGAAGCATTTAACTGTCTCGACCAACCATTAAACCAATTTGTCTGACCATTTCCACCTTCACTTGAGTATGGCCAAATACGACCTAGTTCAGTAAATCCTGTAGGTGCTTCTCCTATACCAAAATTAGCACCATGACTATCGAATGGTGTAGTTTCCATAAAACCTAATGCATTGCTAGGTGTTATATCTGGAGTTACTCCCCAATAAAACTTGGCATTGTTATCTGATCTAACTTTTATTGTATAGACTCCTGTTGCTCCTTGATCAACATTAAATTCCCATATACCGTCTTGGACATAATCATCACTTCCAAATGAAGCACTTGTTTGTGTATCAATATTACTTGTAGTGACTGCTAGATCTCTCATATATTGATGCCAAAGATTATTAATGGCAGGGAAATCAGTAGCATTATTATGACCTCTATTTGTATCCCAAGATCTTTCCCAAAGTTGAATATTTGAAGTTCCACCAGCTTCAGGTAACAATATAAATCTTCTATTAATATCAGGATTTGTTGTATCCCACAGATCTATTTGCTGGTCATTATTAACTATTACGGCAGGATTTCTACGATTATGATTTGGTTCCGTTGGATCAGATCCAAATCCACTCCTATCATCTGGAACATAAGTGTCATTGTTTATATCATAACCAAAAGGAGCCGTAGCAGTATTATAAGGATTTAAACCAATCCATTTCAGAGGATAACTTCCTGGTGCAAGATCTAATTCATGATCAGTTGTACTAGGATGATTATAACTACATCTTAATATCTCTTGTGATGTATTATCTTTATCATAGATAACCAAATCTCGTAATGCATAATCACGCATTGCTTTGTCATTACATATATCTCGAAGAATGAAAGCAACATTACCACCAGATTTTGTATCATCTTCAGGATCATTTGGATGTCTAGATGTTACATGTAAGAAGTTTGCTGGTCTATTAAATCTAACGTGCTTATTCTTTCCATTAAGCATACCTACAGTAATAACTGGGGGACCTGGTTGAGTTATTATAGGAGCAGGAGTACCATCACATAAGTTTCCAACAGTACCCATTATATTTGTACCACCAGTAGATCCAGTAACAGTATAATTCTTTCCACAAATAGCAGCACCACCTCTTCCACCATCACCAGGAATTCCTGTTGTAGAAGATCCAGGTTGACCATAAGCACCACCATTACCACCAGCACCACCACCAGTTGCTACTTGACCACCTTCTAAACTACCAGAACTACATGATGCCTGAACTGGATTAGTTCCTTGGAAACCATTTTGTCTAGGTTGACCACTTCCTTCACCATTTCCACCAGCACCACCAATACCTGGTTGTGGAGTTGTACTAGATCCATAATTATTAGTCCAATATGTAGTAGATTCGCACCAAGTAGCACAAATACTACCATCAAAAGTTCCATCACCATCACAATCTATCTGCCAAAAACAAACAGTTCCAACGGTACTATCACCAGCACTACAACCAGCACCACCTCCACTACATGTATCATAAAAACCTCCAATGTATATGCTAGTAGATGATCCAGATGAAGTACATTGTCCTGCAGAACCAGGAAATCCCATAGCACCTTGCTCACCACTACCACCGCCACCAAATATTTGACCAGTATTGTTTATTATAGTAGGAACTTCAGAACCCTCATGGAATACTTGTAATGCTGTACCCCCATCTTTACCTGGATCACTATTAGTTTGCCATGAAGTATAATTTCCACCTTTACCACCAGCACCAATAATAGATCCACTATTATTAAGTCTTATATTAATTCCTTTCATTGGATTGGGTAGAACCAATCTACAAGCAGGTTCTTTCTCGTTTCCTATACCACCTCCACCAGGTTCACCATTATTTCCAGAATCAGTAGAACTAGCACTACCAGTAATGTTTATTATTTTTTGAATATTTCTAGTGTAATTTCCATTAACTGATCCAGCAGCATCAGCAACACCTTGACCATCCCAATCAAGACCTTTATTACCACTAGAAGTATATAAACCAAGATCAAGATTAGAATCTATTCCTGACTGATTTGCAGTATATCGTTTTACAAAATTTCGCATCAAAGATGCTTTCCAATCAGTAGCATTTCCAGAAAATAGATACTTACCACTACTAAGTGTAAATTCATCTGTAACCTGATTATTTTCAGTACAATGAGGTACTATTGGATTTATATCTCTAATATTGGTATTCTGAAAAAGTTCTGAGGCAGAAATAGATCCACTAGAAGATTCCTTACAGTTGGATCTCATCGCACTCCATTTTATTTCACCCGAAGCAAAATATGGACCAGTTTTGGTTACAGAAATAGACATTAATGTAAATCAACCCATGAACTGCTGTTATAAACTTGTAATTTATTTGTGGTAGTATTGTAAATTATAGCACCTGGATAGAGATTACCTGACGTTATATTATTTCTCTGAGTTGTAGTTATCTTGGGTGGAAGCATGAAATATCTACCAGCACTTACTCCCTGTAAATCCTTACCAGCATCAGAAAAATCAACAGCACATTGAGTTAATGTTTTACCAACAACAAGAGTTTCTGTACTTACATTACCTGGCATGTTACCAAATAATCCACCCTTCACCTCCAATGAAGTACCAGGTAAAGTAGTTCCAATACCAACTCTCAAGAATAGTGCGGTATCACGTTGAGCATCAACACCAATACCATTTCCAACATTTTCTATAGCAGTACCAATCGCTACGGTATTAACTCCAATAGATCCAGCAACTTGTAATGCGTTAAGTGTTGAGATTCCAGTTGTAGTATTAAGATTAGTATTATTAATAATCGCTGGAAGAGTTATATTTGATATTCCAGATCCATCACCGAATATTGTTCCATTAACGGTAAGACTTCCATCAACTCTAACAGAATTAGCAAATGTAGCTACACCAACAACGTCCAATGCAGTCTCTGGATTTGCTTTCCCGATACCTAACTTACCGTCATAAGTAAGTGTCATCAAGTTAGCATTACCTTGACCATATAACCACTTAAATGATCCTGTATTAGCAGCACCAACAAATGTACCACCATGTAAAACATTAGTAATGTCTCCACAGTCTCCATTCACTATCTCGAATGATTTATCACTCGCACCAAATCTAAGAGCAGTAACACTCTCACCTATTCCAGTAGCAGTTCTTTGACCTAAAAGAATAACCGACTTCTCTTTTCCAATAAAACCTGCTGTAGTATCTGTTGAACTGTATATGTCAATATTATTAGCAGGTGCAGGAATACCAATACCCAATTTCTGAGTTATATTTAACGTACTTACAGTTGTAATTCCTAGATTAGAAGATGAAGAAACTACTCTTACAGTGTTTACTTCAGTAGATCCAGTAATATCACCACTTACTGATAGTGGACCATTAATCGTAGCAGCAAGACCAACTATATTACCAGCAACATGACCTGTTACATTACCAATTAAATTACCAGTTACACCACCTTCAACAGCACCTTTAAAAGTAGTAGCAGTTACAACACCAGAAACATTTACATTAGTTGATTCTACTTGAGTTATAGTAGATACTCCACTAACAATATTACCATCTAAATCGCCATCAAAACCACCATGTGCTGTAACTATACCAGCAACATCTATTTTATCAGCAGTTGAAATTCCTAATGTACTAATACCAGAAGTAACATTACCTATAAAAGCCTGTGACTTAACTATACCTGCAGTAACTATACCAGTAGCAACTATACCACCTTCAGAAGTAATACCTACACCATCAATAAAGTTAGATAAATCATTTGATCCTGAAATTTGAAGAGCAAATCTTGGATCTCCAGTAACTATTCCAACAAAACCTTCATTGTATATACTGGTAAAACCTAATCCAATATTTAAATCTTTCCATTGAGAAGTAGGAATATTATCTAACTTACCACCATCACCATAATAGGTAACAACACCAGCAGAACTTAAAGCACTTATAATTCCAGAATTTATACTAACTCCAGCACCAATAATACTATCAGTACCAAAAACATTTGTTCCGATACTTAAATCAGTAACTTCAAGAGTACCAAATTTAGCAGTAGTAGAACTTACAAGTCCCGATACTACACAATCTCCCCTAACGTCTAAAGCCTCTGTAGGAACCGTGGTTCCTATACCTACCAGACCCGATGGGTTTACTAAAAGATTGTCATCATCAACTTGGACTCCATTACGGAAATTAAATGATTTGGTAATATTAGCCATTTATAATGATTTTTAGTTATTTATTATGATAAAGCATCAACCTTAGTTGAAAGTTCCTTAATTGCTTCTATTAGAAGAGGAACAAGTTTTTGATAATCTACAGCGATAATACCATGATCCCTAACAGTAGTTACACCAGGCAATCCTAATGCTTGAATTTCTTGGGCAATTACACCAGTATCAGCACCAATCTTACTTGACCTACCTTCTACCCAATCAAAAGTATTACCCGAAATTGCTTTAACTTTATCTAAAGCATTTGGAATAACAACAACATTTTGTTTTAATGTACTATCAGAAGCAGAGAAGGCAGTAATATCACCACCGACATTTAGATCTCCACTAATACCAACACCACCTGCTACTTTTAAAGCACCTGAAGTTTTGCTATTAGAAGGAGTAGTACCAACAATATTAACAGAATCAAAAGTAGTATCAGAAGCAAAAATATTGCCCCATTTATCAGTAGCGTCACCAATAGTTTTACCACTTGTTGATGGAAGTAAATTAGTGCTAATCTTAGAATTAAATGCTACCGTATCAGTGCTAACATCATCCCCAAGAGTTACATTACCCTTAAGAGTAGTGTCATTAGTTACTTCTAATGTACCACCAATAGTTGTGTTACCAGTAATAGAAGCAAGTCCACCAATATAAGCATTTTTAGCAACACCAATACCACCAGAAACCACTAATGCACCAGAACTAGTACTAACTGCTTGTTCACTAGAGAAGGTCTTAATCTCTTTACATACATAAAGATTCTTTCCAATAGCAACACCACCAGTAACATTGAGAGCAGCATCTAAACTACCACTAGCACAATTTGTTGAGCTATTATCTTTTTCATTTTGGAAATTAACTACACCTAGAACTTTTAATTTCTGAGTGACAGTTAAATCCTTACTAAATCTAACCGTTCCATTGAATGTGACAGGACCATTGAACTGTGAAAGTATCTGGTTAGATGCTCCACCTTCAACAAGTATTCTCTCTTTAACAATAACTTCATCAAAAATAACACTTAACTTACTTGGATCTTCACCAGTTACAGTTGGGATTGGAATATCAAATGTTACTTGTTCACCACTGTCAGCAGAGATCTTGGTGTTTCCAATGTAGAAATCACCCTTATCATTCATACCTGTATAAACAACAGTACCACAAGATGTTTCTTGTGACTGTGATAAGAACTCTTCTCTTTCAGTTAGAGTTCTCTTAGTTATCTGTGGTAGAGCAGTTGAGTAGTTACCTGGACCATAACCAAGATATTCAAATGTATGACCAGATGCTCTTAATATAGATGGTCTTCTTACCTCAAGAGGTAATGGTTTAATCTTACTAATTACAGACTTAGCGTCATGTGGAGCAATATTTGTACCCAAAGCACCACGAATGACAACTAGATTATCAAAGTTAGTTCCATCAAGAGACTTCTTACGAACCCTCATAATTTCATTATCAATTTGAATATAAGATCCTAATGGGAATCTCGATTCAACAGATCTTCTCTTAGATAACTTTTGTGCAGCAGTTCCACTATTAATTACCGTTCCATCACCAAAATTGACTAAGAACTGACCTTCAGTTGCTATAATAGAACCTAACTGAAGTGTATCATGGTCAAAGAATGGTACACCTCTTGTACCTAGATTCTCGCCAGCTCTTCCAGATATAGCATCATGAGAACCTAATCCATGTTTAAGAAGATACTTAGGAGTTGTAGCATCATTAGCAGCAGTAGACGTAAGTGTAATTCCTGTTGTTATTGATGTAAATATTGTGGGATTACCAGTAGCATCAGTCTTAACTTCACTAACAACAATATCAACTAAATTCTTATCATCCTTATTGAGGAATCTAATACGATTACCTGCTGATAATCCATGAGGAGTAGAAGTAGTAAATGTAGTAGTCGTAACATTATCTACAGTCTCAGAATCAGTTGTAGGATCAAATCCAGTAACTTCAGAATAAGGTCCTAGATCAAGTATTTGCTGACCAGGTAGAATAGTAGGATTATCAACGTGTGTGCGGATGTTTACTTGATTCTCATCAGGTGTTGATTGAATTCTATAATAAGCATCAGTACCAGTTGTTATACCTGTTACTTGTAGATAATTTATATCATTAACTATGGAAATATGATCTGCCTTTACAGTAATCTTACTATTAGTAGGTGCACCACCTATTCCTCCGTTAGCAACAGAAGAAGCATCAAAATATAGTTCATCACCTGCGGAATATCCAGATCCACCTTCAATTATTTCTACTGAAGTAACTAATTTTGTTGTATCATCTACAACTACTTTAGCAGTAGCACCTTTCCAAGGAGCACTTGATGGAGATACTGAACTAGAGAATAGTTTGATATTATGATAAGTACCTGATACATGAGGTGCTGCGTTATTAGTATTACTAGTAATATCACCATCTTCAACATATCTTAAACCATTTAAATGATGTTCAGAACTTAATGTTAAAGTAGGATTAGTAACACTACTTGATATAGTGTTGATTGTATTACTAATACCAAAAGTATCTACAAATGTATTAATAGTCTCTCTGGTTATACTCTTCTTAAGATCATTAGTTGAAACTTGACCTATTGGAAATAATTGAGCATATGACTGAGATGCTTGAGGATTATCATCTGTATTATCTCTATCTAACTGTGGATAAAGATCAACAACACTCTGATTATACTTTGCAGAAGTAAATTCCTTCTCAACAGTATTATTACCATTTAGAACAAATAAATGATAAACACCATCTTGAACATTATATTTGTATGGTGTTATTGTCTCAGCACGATAGATGAAAAGATTCTGCTTTGTATCGTTTCTTTCAAATCTAGGAAGATCAGTATTCCTAACATGATTACTATTTGTATATGTTCCTACAATTATTGTCTCACCAACAGGTTCGCCATCAACTAATTTCTTCACCTTATAGGTAAAAGTTTTATCATCAATTACAGTTTCAACCTTGAAAGTTCCATTAAATTCTTTATCAAATAATCCTGTAGTATTAGTAGTTGTTGTAATACCCCTAATAATAATTTGATCATTTGGCTTTAAATTATGTGTCTTGTCAGATCTAACTGTAGCAATGGTAGAATTAGTATCATAACTTAAATGTGCTATGAATCTTAGGTTTCTATCAAATTCATAACCAGGATCATTTGGTTGTATAGTAAGATCATTACCATTTCCAATCTCGGTTCTATCAAAATCTTCTATTCTAGTAACACCAGTTGAACTAGAATCCTGTAATATAAATCCATCTGTAGGATCTTTAGCATCAACTATCTCTTTAGGTACTACATATCTAACCTTAAATAATTTCTCATCTAGACTTCTACTATCATCCCTTCTAACAATATATGGAATCTCTTCACCAGTAAGTTCTGCTGGTGCTGTTCCAGTATAATAAGTACTATAAAGTGAACTTCCTATCAATCCTTTATTGATAGTATTATCCATATCAACATGAACAAACCAACCACCAATTCTATCACTTAATGTAGATGGATTGTCAAGATCCCATGCTCCATTATAAGTTGTAGTATCAAACTGAAGTGGATGTCCTAATTCACCTGGCCTCTTATCAGAAACTCTACTGAGAATTTTTAAATCACCAGAAGCACGATCAGAAATAGTTTTAAGGTACTCTGGATCAGCTAGTTCAGCATTTGCTCTTGATGATGCTATTCTTATTTCATTAGTAGCTAGATCACTATCTTGAGTGCTGGTAATAGCAAAATATACAGCATGTGGATCTAGTCCTTCAGGTAATCTTCCAGATTCAGAAATGATTCTGATGGATTCACCATTCATCAATTCATGTCCACCAACATCCTCAATTACATATATTGAATCATTTACATTATTTACAGGATCAGAGTGGAAAACAGATGTATATTTCTTTTCGGATGTAGAAGACGCAACTTGCTTTGCACCTTTAGACATAAAGATGGTAGCAGAATAAGCACCAGCATTAATTTCTAATTTCTCATTAACTTTAGCACCTATCCTAAATCCTTGAGCAATATCTGAAGGTGGAAGAGTTGGGTTAGTTTGTCCTAGTAAGTATATACGATTTTTACGTGTAACCGCAGGATCGTTTAAGTTAATGCTAGTACCATCACTATTATTACCACTAACACAAGCAGCATATATTTTCTGTGTGCTATCTTTATCTACCTGTAACCATTCTACCTCAAAATTATCTGATACTACTGCTCTCGGAGCAATAATATTAGTAGCGAAACCTCTATTATCTTTATCAAATGCTCTCTTCTTGAATCCATCAGCACCTAAAGCAAACTGACCAAAGTTTGAGTTTGAGTTTGTAACTGAAGCATCACCACCTGACTCCATGAGGAAGTGCATATGGTATCCAATCGCAAAAACAGATACAATCTGAATAACAGCATCGTTAGAAACTCTAACGTGAATGTTTTTCCAACCCTCTCTATAAACAGCAGTTGATTTTAAATGATAAACAGTTTCATTAATTAATGATGAAGATTCTGAAGATAGTTTATTTCCAGTCTGTTTTGTATATGAAATCTTATCATAACCCCTATTGGTAGGATTATATTCAGCAAAAGCACGATCATCCTTTTGTAGTGAAACACCAGTAAACTGTGCCACAACCATAGATTTGAATCCAGTTGCCTTAGATCCATCAGCATGCATACCACACATACCATACACTGATCTCATTGAACAGTTAAAGATATATGGAGAAGCACCAGTAACAGTATCAGTCTCAACAGAAACAAAAGCACCAGAACCACTTAAACCAGCAGATGGTCCAGCAGGTAAATTTGGTCTAACAAAAGGAAGTAAGTATGTAAATCTATTCTCATCTATTACGTTCTGTACCTTTGTTGATATATTGAAATCTGTTACGTTAACACCATTAATTTTAATAGGTGTTCCAGCAGACACTTCATGAGGTAAAGATGTAGTTACAGTAACTAAATTACCAGCAGTAGCACCATCACCAGCAATAATTCTTGATATTGCTTTATCATCAGTAGCAAATGCACCAACAATTTCAAACTCAGGTCTTTGTGGAGCAAACCCTCCAGTATTAACTGGGAACTTTTGAGTAATCTCTCTAGTTGATGCTCTGTTAAATGCGTTTGATAACTTACTATAATATACTTGAAGGTCTGTTAATTGATAACTCTCAATATTATTAACTCCATCAGCATATTCAAATACTGTTAGTTTATGGTGAGAGAATGTTGGTTTAGATTGATTAGCAGAACCAAAATCTTGATTATCAGTATATACTAGGGTTGTTTCATCACCATCAAAGATAGTAAACTGCCAGAAATAACAAGAACCAGTAATTCTGAATATAGCAGAATTTGGTACATCATCATCTGTTGGGTTTGGAACATACTTAGGTCTTATTTTTGTCTTTCTTAAATCTAGTCCAACAATAGATGTACCACGAGGTACAACAACACCACCATGAACACTATTGAACTTATAAAGTATATTATCTTCTTGTGTTAAATCAAAATTAGAGTTTAAAGTTAGAGTAAATGTCTCTGTAGCACCAATATTACTTACAGCTCCGCTAGGAGTTACTGCTCTAGCATCTCCAGCAACACTTTTAATTCCAAAACCTGGTCTATTATCAACTAAATGCTCACCAGGAAATAATAAAATAGTTGTTTTTTCTGTTATATCGTTATCATTTCCTTCCAAATATGAAAATCTTGCAGACTCAATCAGTGCTCTCTGAATTGTCTTGAAAGGTTTAGTTAATGAATTACCTTGATTCTCGATACCATCAGTAGCGTCAAGATCATTTGGGTTTACATAAAGAATACGTCCTTCAGTATTCTTTATAAAATTCTCTAATTTATTTAAAGGCATCTTACTCCACTTTTGGCCAAAAGTTCCTATGGTCTATTTAGCTAGTTACTTAACCTAGCGATCAAACTGACGATGAATCTTGATAAACTCTTTCTCCTCTTCAGTTTGTTCTTTAATATCTTTATTCTTTTCTTTTTTCAAATCATCATCTTTAACTTTATCAGTTTTCATGAATCAACAATTGCCAAATCAGTGTACTCAATTAAATCTGGATCTGCCTGATTAGTAATAACCTCCAAAACATCCATAAACTGTTCTGTGGTTTCACATTCAACTTTTCTAGAAGTCCCTTTACTACTACGCAATAAAAATTTTCTAGCACAAACATCGATAATTATCTTATCGACATATTCATCATCTCCCACTGGAATTCCCATAATTTTACCTATCTCTTATTATGTAGTACATGATCAACATAGTACCAAGTTACTGCCACTCTTTTAGTACCATTAGTTACTGGTGTTCCAGCATGGGGATAACACCAATTAGAAGGAAATATTAATGCTTCTCCAGCATTAGGTTTATATGTCCTATGAGGAAAAGCAGTATTTCCACCTGCAAAATCACTATTAAGATAAAGAATTACAGATACTTTTCTTTCATACTCTCGTATTGTGGGATCAGTAGCACAATCATGATGAAATTTATATTGTTGCCCATCAACATATTGTAATATCTGTATACCTTCTCTCCAGCAAGTTGTATCTATACCACAGGGAGCAGGATAATAAGAAAAATTTTTATGATAATTAGTAATTCTTCTAGAATATTCTTCTAAAGAAGCATTAATCTTACTATGTAATAAAACAGTTGCTTCTTGATTCTCATTAAGAGTAGTACCAGTACTTGTTCTAACATCTTCTCTTATGTCAGAACCAGTTTTATTATCACTATAATTAAAAACCGAAGACTTATTAAATTCTAGAGTATCAATATGATTATTAACTATTTCTAGATCAGATTCACTGAGAACTTTTATAACCTGAATTAAATCATTCATAACCACACTCGTTTCTCATATTATACTACAAGAATCTAGATTATGCAAACTAGGTTATCCTCATTATGTAACACAAAGCATAATATGGTGGTAAATTAGCTCCCGATACACCAGTACCAAACGAAGCAACGGTTGTACTAGAAGAGGCTGTCATACTAGCATTAGTAGCACTAGTTGTACCAGAAACAGCATTTCCACCACTATCAGTCGTACCAGTTACAGAACCAGCACCAGCAGAACTTGTACTACCAGATATACTAGCAGCACCAGCAGAACTTGTAGTTCCTGAAGAGGAAGATCCACCAGATCCAGTAGAACCAGATATCGAAACGCTTCCACTACCAGTACTACCAGAAGATGAAGCACTACCTGTATTACCAGATATCGAAACGCTTCCACTACCAACACTTACAGAAACACTAGGATTGGCAGAACCAACAGAAACAGTACCACCAGTAGTTGCTCCCCAAGTTAGAGAGTTACTAGCACCAGGATAAATGCTCATATCATGTCCATGACTGTCAGTATCAATTCCTTGAGATCCAGAAGGTATAGCAGATGTATGTTGATGAGCACTTTCACTAAAGGTAGCACTATGAGTATGACTACCACCACTTCCACTAGCACTATGAGTGTGTGATGCAGAACCAGAGAATGTATGTGTATGAGATCCAGCACTTACAGTATGAGTATGAGATCCAGATCCAGAGAATGTATGGGTATGAGATCCACCTGCTGTAAAATCATGAGTATGATTACTAGCGGATCCAGAAAAATCATGCTGATGATTAGAAGCACTGCCTGAAAAATCATGAGTATGATTTCCAGATCCAGAGAATGTATGAGTGTGATTGCTACCAGTTAAACTGGTTGTTGTAGTAGCATCATGTGTATGTGAACCTATAGCAGAGTTAGCACTACCTCCAGTAGAACCAACAGAGTAACCACTACCAGCACCAATAACAAATCTGTCTGTTAAATTTGGTGTGCTATTTGAACCGTCACATAAAGCGTAATTAGTTGGAATAGTTGATGTTGATCCAGACCATAAAATAATAGCACCAATAGGAACTGATACACTAGCACCACCAGAAGGACCAGGAGGACCAGGATTTCCAGTAGGACCAGGAGGACCTTCAGTACCAGGCGAACCAGTTGATCCTGGAGGACCAGGAGGACCAGCAGGACCTGGAGGACCACCAGCAGGACCAGGAGGACCAGGAGGACCACCAGCAGGACCAGGAGGACCAGGAGGACCTTCAGTACCAGGCGAACCAGTTGATCCTGGAGGACCAGGAGGACCTACAGTAGTAGACGGATTACCAGCTGGACCAGGAGGACCTTCAGGACCAGGAGGACCAGGAGGTCCAGGAGGACCAGCAACAGTAGAAGCAGGACCTTCAGGACCAGGAGGACCTTCAGGACCAGGAGGACCAGGAGGACCTTCGGGACCAGGAGGACCACCAGTAGGTCCAGGAGGACCAGCAGCACCTGGAGTTCCAGGAGGACCGACAGATCCAGGAGTTCCAGGAGTTCCAGCAGGACCTGGAGGACCAGCAACAGTAGAAGCAGGACCAGGAGGTCCACTAGGACCAGTTAAACCAGGAGAACCTGTAGCACCAGGAGGTCCAGGAGAACCAGGAGATGCTATTCTATCCCAAGCATATCCATTCCATCTCCATGACGCTGCACCAAAAACATGAGTATCACCAATTGTTGGATTATTTGGAAAATTAATATTTGCCACTTAACTTCCCTCTGGTATCACCAAAATGCTATATCCTTTCACATGACTTTGACCATAAGAAGTTAACATAAACTTCTCACCATCGGCAATATAGAGTTCTGTTGGTAAATTTCCCGTAACTCCACCACCTCCACCAGTATGTCCCATATAATTGCCAGCATTTTGATATACGGCAGTATTATATCCAGTTGCACCAAGAGCAGGATTCTTACCAGATGAAATATGATAAGTTACCTGAAGATCTATAAGATCACTAGCATTACCCCATTGAATATTAAAATATCCATTAGCTGGACTACTATCATGTGTTCTAATAAAACTTATAATTACCCTTTCAACACCACCAGAACTATTAGTATGATTAACCAGAGTTTGTATCTGAGAACCACCTGTATTACTTTTTCCGTTATATGCTGTTAGTGCCATAATCTTTTAATTCCTGTATTATTTAGAGTGGTATATTCCAAGTCGTCTTTAAATCTACACTTGCTGGAGCATATACCAATGCTGTACCAGCAGAATTAACAACTACTGATCTATTCGCAGTAAAAGATGAAGGTGTACCAGTTAATCCCGTAAATGTGTTTGTATCTGTAGGAGCAGTAGTAAATTCTAATGCAGTTCCAGCAGCATTTACTTTAATATAATATCCAGAAGATCCCATACTCGAAGGAGTATCAGATAATCCAGTAAATGTATTATTATTAGTTGTTGCTTGTAAAACCCAAGTAGTTCCATCAAACTTCCATGTCAACCCATTATGAGTATGGGTGTCATTTGTACTCGGACTAGCAGGAAAATCTATTGCCATTTTGATATTTAGAAGACCGTATTAAGTTATTCCATCGCCATGAATATTCCATGTATTACTACCAACATAAGTTAAAGTAACTAAAGAATATCCATTAATAGATCTATTTCCTGTTTGATAAGTAGTACCAGATCCTCTATAAAGAGTAGTAGCACTAGCATTAACATTTATAGATTCATTAGCACCATTTAAAATTCTAACCTCATCACCAAAACTTAAAGAAGAAGATAAATCAGGAATTCCAAGTTGTAAATTCACACCTCCACCTGGAGATGTTATTTTAACAGTCTTCCAAATATCACTTGCCTGTAAATTATAAGTGTTAGTTCTACTATTAAGTGTTGTAAATCTTCTGGAAGGTATAACAGGAGCATCAACAAATTCTAACCCATTAGGAGTACTATTAACCTTAATATATTTCCCACCTTGTCCAGTATATGATGAAGGAGTATCTGATAATGTTAAGAAATCAGAAGATTGAATAGTTGTCTGTAGAATCCAAGATGTACCATCCCACTTCCATATCAACCCATTATGAGTATGAGTCTGACTTGTACTAGGACTAGCAGGGAAATCTATTGCCATATTATTCTTCGTCTATTACTGTAAACATATATTTAATTTGAACACTTACACCAGAATCTGGATTTGATAAAGCGAATGTTTCTCCCTCTTTAATATATCCTTCCAGTGGTAAATGATAACCACCAGCAGAACCACCACCTTGTCCAGAACTAATTCCACGCACAGACATATCAGCAACCATACTAGAAGCCGATGAAGAATAAGCATTGATTCCTAATTTTAATCCCCATACTTGACCACCAGATGGACCTGCAATATCAGTAAATACAAGATTACCCCAATTCATTGTGCTAAAAGAACCACCATTATTCTCAATACGCAAATAATAAATAAGAATTCTCTGATTCTTATTTGTAGTATTAGTATGCGAGAATGTTCCTGCTCCGTTGTATACTGTTGCTGCCATAATTTTAAATTACCTATTTTTTATTTATTAACTGAGGGGTATATTCCAGTACTTAGTTGTAAAAAGTTCACTACTACCACTATTATTAGATACGCCTCTACCTGTAGCATCTACCCATTGGGAACTATTAGCATCCTGATAATATACATGTAATCTACCATTTTGAGAATCCCACCAAAGATCTCCGTCAGAAGGAGTAGATGGGGGTGTATCATCAGTAGTTACACTAGCACCACTACTGGGAGCATCAACTAATGATAATGCAGTTCCAGCACCATTTACTTGTATCCATTTATTAGCAGTCAGACCATTAGGTGTATCTAATAAAGAAGTAAATGTATAATCGGCAAACTCAATACCAGTACCTCCTGAATTGACTTTTAATACTTTATTAGCAGTATAAGTTGAAGGAGTATCAGTTAAACCAGTAAATGAAGTTGTAGGAGCATCAGTAAATTCTAACCCATCAGGAGTGCTATTAACCTTAATATATTTTCCACCTTGACCAGTATAAGTTGAAGGAGTATCAGTTAAACCTGTAAATGTAGTAGCACCACTCTGAATTGTAGTTTGTAAATTCCATGTAGTTCCATCATAAATCCAAGTCAAACCATTCTCAGTGTGACTATCGCTAGAAGAAGGACTATTTGGAAAATTTATTGCCATTAATTAGTCTCTGGTACTGCTAAAAAATTATATCTCATAGCAAAAGCATTGTTATCAATTTGTGCAGGAATCTGTAATGACATTTTATGACCATTAGCCACTACCAATTCTAATGGCATATGTCCAGGACTTCCACCAGCACCACTATATGAATAGTTACTAGCAGCATATATTCCCATATGCTTTCCACTATAAAAACCACCTTGACCAAAACTACTTAATTCTAGAGTAGTAGCATTTGCTACAGATGTACTAGTACCAATGTACATATTAAACCCAGCTGGATAACTATTTCCAAAATAAATATAGTTCCATATAATTCTTACATTACCACCAGTACTATTAGTGTAAAAAGTTTGAGTGTGAGTACTACCATCACCTGATAGTTCACCATTATAAACTGTTGCCGTCATAATCTTTTAATTCCTGTATATATTTAGAATGGTATATGCCATTTACTTTCAAATGGGGCAGCAACAGCAGTTGCAGTATTAACCTTATTAGCCCATACTGTACCATTATACTCTAAAATATGTCCAGTTTGAGGACTATCAAGAGTAACTGTTAGTAATTGACCACCCATATATGTTAAATTTCCACCACTAATACCTACCGAACGTACTACATCATCAGCACCTACAAACTTAATACTGTTATCTGATAAGAATAAATGCCTAACTTTTAATTCAGCATTACCTATATCATAATCAGCATTTGATGATGGAATTATATGTCCACCGCTAGTAACATTCCATCTTCTAGTTCCATTTGTTTCAAAAGAAATCGAACCAATACCAGTAGCGTTACTAGTATCATGAACCACTACTCTAGTATCACCCTCTTCTATCATATCCGCTATTGGATAAGAAGCTCCTCTACCAGAAATATCTACCCATTGAGAAGTATTAACATCTTCATAGTAGACATTTAATCTAGCATTTTGAGAATCCCACCAAAGATCTCCATCATTAGGACTGGAAGGAGCAGTATCGGAAGTTGTTACACTAGCACCACCACCAGAAGAGTTAGTTACACCTCTACCACTAGCGTTTACCCACTGAGAACTATCTGCATCCTCATAATAAACATTTAATTGACCATTAACAGAATCCCACCAAAGATCTCCATCATTAGGACTAGTTGGTGGTGTATCATCGGTAGTTACACTAGCACCACCACCTCCACCAGCAGGACCAGGAGGACCAGCAGATCCTGGCGGACCAGCAGCACCAGGAGGACCAGCAGATCCTGGCGGACCAGCAGATCCTGGCGGACCAGCAGCACCAGCAGAACCAGCAGGACCTGGAGGTCCAGCAACAGTAGAAGCAGGACCAGGAGGTCCAGCAGCACCAGCAGATCCTGGCGGACCTGGAGGACCAGCAGCAGTAGAAGCAGGACCAGGAGGTCCTGTTAATCCTTGTGTACCAGCAGGACCTGGAGGTCCTGAAGCACCTGGAGGACCAGCATTTGTATTACCACCACCAGAGTTAGCAGTTACCCATTGTGAACTATCTCCATCATCATAATATATGAATAAATCACCAGAATCAGCTTCCCACCATAAATCACCACTCACAGCATTTAAAGGAGGAGTATCATCAACACTAACAGGAACAACTGTTATAGTTGCTGCAACACCAGGATGTCCAGATGGACTTTGAACAGATACTTGAGCAGTAACAGCAGCACCGACAAAATTTAATTGATTAATACTGTTAGCAGCACCAACTAAAGATCCTTCATCATATACACTAAGAGCACCTGGAATTAATCCACCACCAACAGGAACCCAATATCTTTTACCCTCATTACCAGGAACAGCAACTAATTGAAACTGAGATCCAGAAGGAACAGGATCGGTAGTAGCAGGATCACCTAATGTAGGTTCTGCTTGAGCAAGGCTAATATACTTATGTCTATTTGGATCTAACTTCTCTGGAGGATCCTTTTTTACTCTACCACTAACATACTTTGGCATAATTATACATTACTATTTTCTAGAATACTTGCTGTCAACTCCATTTGTAATGGAGCAACAAATCCACCAGAGTAAGATTTACCAACATTTACTCGAATTGATTCATTGGCAGTAGCAACAGCAACTGTCAAAGTAGCACCAGAAGCAGGATCAGTTGCTCTAGGATATGAATGTTCAGTTGCATTTAGATCCATTGTACATGTATAAATTAAAGAATCATTTGCTATCTTTATAGTATCATTATTAGCTAAACTATTAGCACCTATAGTTAAAGTCACCTCACCCGTAGATGGATTATAAGTCGATCCATAAACATTAAACTTTGTTCCAGATAATACACTAGCAGCAGTAACTACCTCTACAGCGTTTGGTTCACCCCTAACAAATGTATGTACTGCTGGTTGATAAGTATGAACATTTCCAATAGCACTACCAAGAACAGCAGAAAATGTTTTAGATGTCCCAACTTGATCAACAATATGATCAACAACATAAGATTGTTGTGGATCTGGGAATATATTTGTTGTTATTCCAGTATATGCGTTGTTACTAACAGAATTAGGAACACCACTATTACTTACAAATGTATGAGCAGTTGTATTTGTAGATGGAACTGTATCAAGAACTTGTACGGTAGCAGTAGTTCCTGTAACCGCAGAAATAGTTAAAAGTTTACCACTAGCAGGGTCGGTTGATCTTGGATATGCATGTTGAGTAGCACCACTATCCTCAGTACAGGTGAAACTCATTGCGTTATCTTTGATTTTCAAATATTCACCAACCTGAAGTGTATGAGTTCCCAAATCTAATACAAGAAGACCTGTACTACCATCATATGTTGTATTATTACCAGGTGTATAAGTTGAACCACAAGTGAAATATATTCCACCCATAGTTATTGGATCACCAGGATTAAAATTATGCTTGTCATAACACATGACTGTAGCAATTCCAGTTGGTTCATCATAATCAACCCCAGTAATAATACCAACGTTCTCTTGATGACCTCTTACATATAAACTATCAGCAGTAATGGCAGTTTTCTCTAACACCATTCTACCATCAACCAATATAACAGCATCATTAGGTGGAATTTCCACCTCTTTCATTACTCTTATATCTCTATCGTTTCCTGTACTTCTAGATAATCTTTTTTGCCAAAAAGTAACTAATGGGTATGTACCTACACCAACATTAGCTACTTGAGCATACAATAATAATGAAGTAGTTCCTGTAGGAACCTCATACAATTTTTGTACTCCAGGTGCTACAGGAACAGCAAGATTAATAAATTTATTTACTGGTGCTATTGCCATGCTATCTTAACGCTAATATTAGTGGTGTTAATTGTGCTTGTATTGCTCTATTGAAATCCCTTCCTCGTATTGTAGATGTTGTTTGATCAATTGTCAAACCATCACCAATTCTAAAATTACCTTTTTGATCCGTACTTGTGAATGGAACTTGACCCCCATTGATCGCAACGACTTCATTTTCTGGTACTGGTTTTCCACCTTGGAATGGGTTAGCTGTATTTATATTCGTACCTGCACCTATGTATTCAAATGAATGTGAACTGGTTATAATTCTACTCATTCTAACAATCTCTACCTTTGTATTGTTGGCAATAGCATAAGGAATAAATTCATTAAATGTTATTGTAGTTTTTCCTTGATCTACTCCTGATGTAGGAGTTGTAGTTGCTTCATCAACTGTAAACAATATAGGATCCATGTCAACTTCAGCAGTTGCTGATCCAGCACCAGATATAGTAATTACACATTCTTGTTCCTTAGTATTATCTCTAGTAGAAGCATCATTATTTACAGGTAAGAAATTTCTACCACTAGCAATAATATCAATTGAGGTAATTATACCTTCAGCAGATACATTAGGAGAAAACTCAGCAATAATTGACTCAGGACCTCTAGGTAAACTAGCAGTAACAAGTGGTGGAGAACTAGCAGCATAATCACCAGGATTACCACCATTAGTAACTCTTACATTTCTAATAAATTCTAATGGTTTAGTTACTGTTCCATTTATTGCTGGTAAAACATCATTATATTGACTCATATCTAAATGGAAATATGCTGCCTGACCATCGAATGGGGTTCTGTACTGTCTTGGGTTATTAAAATCCTGACAATCTTTTATGGAAACTCTATCAGATTCGCCACTAGCAGCAACACTTAAAGTTCCATCAAACTCAACATCACCAACACCGTCAGCAACTAATCCAAAGTTACCAAAGGATGAGTTAGAGTTTGTTAAATCACATTGACCACCACTGGCACAGAATATACCTTTATCACAACCAATAGTAAAGATAGAAACTAACTGAGCATATCCATTATTTGTAATTGATACACCAATACCTGCCTCATTATACTGAGTAAAGGCATCACAAACCATGCTCTTTAAATCCTGTCCTAGATTATTAGTTCCTGAATATGAAGCATCAACATGATCACCATTAATTCTCATACCAATACTACCAGTCATAAAGTTAGTACAGTTCCTAACATACGGACTTCTATATCTACCAGTTACTCCTTCATTAGCAGGTCCAACTACAGTATACCCACTAACTGCTTGGAATGATGTTCCAGCATCAATATCAGTCTGTGAAGGTGGGAATGCAATAGCAGCACAATCTGGATGATCTTGAGATATTGTAGTTCCAGAGAAGTTTAAGTTTTCGACTAAACAAGCATTTCTTACATGGAAAACATCCCTATTAACATTATTTGGAATTACAGTAACCAATCTTAAATCTTCACCTGTTATAGTTACTCTTTCTCTTAAACCTATTGGATTAACCTCAGTATAAGCACCAGAACGAACTTTAATTGTATCTCCTGGTTGTGCTATGACTGCTGCAGCAGCAATAGTTAACTTAGCATCACCTTCCAATAATCCAGTATTAGTATCATTACCATCCTTCGTAACATAAATTATATTCGTTGTCTCTACACCAGAAGGTCGCCACTCAACACCAGTTGTACTAGAAGATAATCTATAATCATTTTTAGTTCTAGAAGCAGAATATCCAGTATCATTTGCTTTATCAATTAATTCACTTTCAAGTTCTAATGTACCAATTAGTTTTGTATTCTCACCTACATTCAAATTCTTATTGATACCAACACCACCAATAACAAGAAAAGCACCAGTATCTTTATCAGTTGATTGTGTGGTATTTTCTACTTTAGTTACACCACCAATGTTTACTTGTTTTACTACACCAACACCACCATCAATCTGAACAGATCCAGTTGTTGAAGAAGTTGAATCTAAAACATTATTAGATGTAACAAGACCATCAATATCTAATGAATTATTAAGTGTAGTAACACCATCTACATCTAAAGTAGAATTTAACGTAACATCACCATCCACATCAAGATTTGCATTCAGATCAGTATTTTGATCTACTTGAAGAGTTTGTTTAAATGTAACCGCACCATCAACATTTAATGTAGTATCAAAATCAACCGCATCTGAAACATGAAGATCTCCTGTTATATCTAACCAAGTATTTGGATTATTATTGTTAACACCAACCTTAGTCATCCTATAAATGGCAGCATTAGTACCTGTTCCTTGATGACCCCACAAATCTGAAGATAATATCCTCGCAATCATTGTAGGATTTTCTGGATCAGGAATAGCTGTTATAGTATCAGTTCCTACTCCAGCACTATTCTCTTGCCTAAAGTTTAATGTTGTATATAATTGAGCAGCATTATTGTTAGGTAGATAAACACTTTCATCTTGAACATACATTCCCTCCAAACTAAGAGGAGATGCTTGTACCCATCTAATTCCATTACCATCTCTATTCAAATAATATCCATTTACACCTGGAGAATCAGCAGAGTCAATGATATTTCTATCAATCTTTATTGATCCATTTACATTGACCTTTATTATACCTTGAGAACCTGGTGTGTAATTAGGAACATTACCAGGACTTAAAATACCAACACCAACAACTCCCTGTGAATTAATTACAAATACATCACCAGTATCACTACTTTCAGGAACCGAACCAACTTGGAATTTACCATACGGAACTGTGGTTCCAATACCAACCTTCGATACCTCAAAAGCACCAGTATTTTGCGTATCGTCAGTAACAATAAATGAATTTAGTCCAGAACCAATCTGCAGTTTACCATCAGGAACAGTAGTTCCAATACCAACCCTAATAATTCCAGAAGCATCACTAGAAGGATCCTTATCCTTTTGAACAATCGTTATTCCTGTAAATCCATATCCAATTTGAACACTACCAGCAGGAACTGTAGTCCCAACACCTATAGCACCATCATCTGTAACAATGAGAGCAGAATATAAAGGGTCAAATGGTTCTATTGGATCAAGACCTTCTCCACCAACTGCTACTTGGAATCTACCTGCAGGAAAGGTACTTCCTATACCAACTCGACCAAAAGGTTGCTCTTGTCCTGGTTTTGATTGTGATATAGCAGTAAATATAGTTCCAGCAAGACCAACATTAAGTCTATGATCAACTGTTAAGTAATCAGTATCTAACTCAGCATTTATAGTGACATCATCATTAAATATAGACTTACCAGTAACATTAAAATTACCAACTGTTAAATTTTCAAGTTCCTCTACACTTAAACCGACATTATTAGCATATAATTTACCGTAAATATAAACATCATTATTAAACTCTGATACCAGAGTTACTACATTTTTATTAGAATCTTCATATTGAGGAGCATTTGGGAAAATATCAGTCATTAAGACCCTCCTAAGTTACTTAAAGCATCTGATAATCCACTAGTAGCCTGCTCAAGTCCACTTTGTATAGCACCACTATTTGCTGAAACTTTTTCTGCTAAACTACCTATTTTATCACCCAATCTACCTTCTATAGTACCTAGTGAATCTGATAATTTGATTCCTCCTCCAGTCGGAATCATGTCAGTAACGTCTGTTCCACCAGCAGCATTTTTGAATACCTGTCCCATAAATGTAACATCTCTTGGTGTTAAATTTCCACGTAAAGCATCACAATCTGCTACATTAGATTTTAATAAAATTCTATTCTTAGCATCCATTGTTATATTATTTCCTGCCACCAAATCAATATCTTCATCAGCATCAATAACAATATTCTTACCTCTTATCTTGACTTCACCATTTTTTTCAGCAGTTATCCAAACATCACCATTTTTACTAACAATTTGAATATTAACTCCACCAGATTGATCTTCTTGACCACCAATCATTTCAATACATTGGTCATTATAAATGTGAAAAAGTCCACCATTAGACATACCAACAGTACTTTTATCACCAGACTCCGTTTGAGCAAACAAATCATAGGTAATAGTACCATTTAAACCCATTTGAGGATTACCAGTCTCTATCCTAAAATGAGGTCCGAATGAAGTATTCTGCCTTTTTTGCCAATTTTGTTTATTAGCTGGTCTTTCTGACATATTTTAATACCTTATCTTTCTATTTATTTCAACTAATACAGTCGATAACTTGCTTGACTTCTCCTTGATATGGAGGTCTTGGTTTCAGTTGAGGTCTCAATATTGCACCTGATCCCAGTTTGGATTTTATTTTCAGATTTGGTAAAGTAGTTATACTCTTGGTAGTTGTTAAAGTATTATTGGGGGCAATAACATTTACTATTCTACCTTCAGTGTCAACATAAATCGTATACTTATTACCATCATCATCAATAACCTCATCATCTTTATCATATCCAGAACCAGGATTTATTGGAATAACATGATCAACCACATATTCTGTAGGATCATTAGCTGGGGCAGGATAATTTTCACCTTCAGAAATAATATAAATGTCAGTTACCTGCTGATAAGTGGGAGAAGTTTCGTCTTGATCAACAACTGCTCTTGCTACAGCACCATATCCCTTGTTACAATTATCAGTTATCTCAACATACGGTGGAGTAATATATCCAGAACCACCACTAACTAAATCAATACCAATTAAACTTCCAACTGCTTCAGCACTATCACCAACAATATCTCCAATTATAGCTTCACCTAATGCCTGTGTGCCACCTCCACCAAAAATATTAATTTTTATTCCAGCACAATTTAATGGAGGACCTGCATAACATTCACCAAGTCCACTCTTAAATCCAGGATTACTTACACTTGGATTTAAGAAATCAAACACACCCAGTGATCCAGTTGCTACACTTAACTTTTGAGCACCAGCAACCAAGGATTCAACAAGTCCATCAGCAGCATTAGCAACTTTTAAGATCTCATCAACAGCAATGTTGACAGAATTTTTAGGACCTTTACCTATTGTCCACTCAGCAGTTTTGGCATTATATGTTGGTTTCTTCGTATCACAAGTAACTGCATTTACCAATCCTAGTAATCCTTCTGCTTTTGATCTAAGAAATCCTCCTAAATTAAAACCGCCTAAAATTTTACTAACTCCTCCAAGCAATGGACCTAAAGCACCAGTAATCCCACCAATAATGTGATTCATTAGACCACCCATAAATTGATCAGCAATACAACTAACAAAATTCTTAACATTATTAACAATACCATCAAGTAATGATTTAATAGCCTTACTAATAGTACCCATTATCTTACTAGCAATACAAGGTAAAGCCTCTTGTATAAGACCAACTGGACTTATCATTGCTTGCTGTGCGGCAGTAGCAAATTGCTTTGCTTTTGATGTACTTTTAGTAGCAGCAAGCGTAGCAGCATAAGTACTCTTATATAACTTATCAACTCCACCTTTAAGAGCACTTGATAATCCACCACCATATAGACTACCAAGCATATTTCCAATAATACCAGTAGATAATCCAGAAACCTTATCAGTTACATCTCCAACAAGTTTATCAACTTTACCAGATACAGCACCCAAAGCAGTAGAAGCACCACTAGTAATACCCTTAAGTTCTGATAACATATTACCAACTTCACTATTAATTTTCTTCACAGTTGCAGATGGATCTGCACTAGCAGCAAAAACAGTTTGACCAATCGCTTTCGATGGAGTTCTAACATCCTCTGGAAGTTCTTCTAATAAATTTTGTGAAACATGTTGTGGAGATTTTTGCGACTTGGCATTCATCTCATTTGCTTCAGTATTTACAATATTGCCACCATCATTGGCAACTTTACTTGTAAATCCAGTAAATGGTTTAAAAGGACCACTATATTCATTACTAGGAGAATATAAAGTATTTCCTAATACACCCATAATTATAGGTTGTTGAGCATCATCACCATCTAAAAAGAATCCAACCACATTATCGCCAGGTGATAATGCTACACTATTTGCTCTATTTCCCTTTCCAGACCCGTCAGTATTACCAAGCATCGCTTGTGCCCAGGGTAAATCTTCATCAGGTAATTCAACTGTACTATGAGGATGATACCCCATAATACGAACCTTAACTCTATTTCCCCATCCACCACCGTTTATTTGATCACCTTGAGCATCTTCTGGTGCTACTTGACCAGTCCACCAACGAAAACCATCTCTTCCTATAAAATTACTTTTTAATAATGAGTCTTCTATCATTTGTCTTGAGGTCCGAATGTGTCTTTAATTAATTCCAAAGATGTAAAAGATCCAGTACTATCAAAATGATGGCATAGTGCCTTAATCATATATAGACCACTTTGCTCCTGATCTATCTCCTTAGATTCTTTATCAGTATCAACTCTAGGAAACTTACATTCAATAACAGTTCCAGCCTTTAAATTAGTATTTGAAGGTATGGTCATTGATAAAGTTTGAGTTGTAATTAAACCATATCTCATCATTGCTTGAGATTGAGTTTTAGCAGGATCAGCATTTTTTGCAGTAGAAACACCAACTTCTACAGTTCCAACATCCAAAATAGCAGTTATATTACGACTAGGTATATCACCTAATGTTTCTGAACCTTCAGCATCTACTTTTGGTAATTTAACTTTTTCACCTAAAGTAGCTACCTTTCCAATATAATCAGAACTTTTAAACAAACCCTCTTGATATGGCGTATATTCAAAAGTTAAAGGATTTAAAAACATTCTATGACTACAAAAAGATCCTCTCTTCAATTTTTTAATTAAATCTTGATTTCTTTTAGTAGTATATTTAATAATATTATAATCGTTATTGACTTTACCAGACTGAACAACTTCCTGATAATTATACGCCTTCTTAAACTTTTTGGATGATATTAAAGTATCAACAGATTTAAAAATATATCCATCCTTTGTCTGAAAGAATAAGTATCCAGCAGTAGCATCCTTTCCTTTAGCAGTTCCTGGTACAGATTTTGACGCTAACCATGTTATAACAGTAAAAGGTTTCCGCATATTACCAATAAATCCATAGGGATTCTCAGTAGGTTCTACATCTTTATCTTTAATTTTATCAGATTTTAGATATTTTTTAACTATATCCTTAACAGTTTCAGATATAGGAGAAGATGATGGATATTTACACCCAACTCTTGATGTCTCATTAGACAGAGCTTCTCTAGAAAATAAATTTAAAACAAAAGTCTCAGACTCTGTTGTTTTTAAAACATTATCAATACTAGCAACCCTGAAATGTTTTTTTGAATCACTATCAAAATCCAATCCAGGATTATCCTTACTATTACTTCCAATTTTTAACTTAACAACTTCACCACCCCTCAATGGAAGACCATTATAAAGTGATTGTTTTTTACCGTCCTTTCCTGTTATAGTATTACCAGTATTACTAATCAATAATTTGGCAGAAATTGTAGGTGAAAATATATCTTCATAATATTGAACTGTTGCTGTACCACCACGAATATCAGCAGACTTTGTACCATCTGCTGATATTATTTCGATTTTATCAAATACTGAGGGATCTTTTGCTGCCATTACGTGTAAGAAAGTTCTAAATCTTGTATGATGTTAATAATATTTACACTACTAACTGCTTCAGGAAATTCAATTGGTTGTGGTGCAGGAGCTGCTGGTGAAGATTGAGATTGTGTTTCTGAAGTAGATGGAAGCATTATAACAGGTCCTGTTCTTTCTTTCTTAATAGTTTCAGAGACTGAAGGTTTCTTCATAACTTGAATGGATTCACTAGACTGTACACCATCAATAATTGGTTTAATTTCTTTTGGTGATGGAGATGATGTATTATTTTTCCTTGCATTTCTTGGTGCAAACATATACTGCTCTTTTAATGCTTCATCTTGATCATGGTAAATAACACCATTCTGCTTTTCTTTAAGATTCTCAACTGCCTTTTCATATTTACTCCTATCCATTCTTCTCTGCCTTATCTCATCTTTAGACGTACCACTTCTAGTAATAGTTTTATTAAAGAATGAACCACTATTTAACGTATTATTTGGTATAATTGTTCCTGGTTTATCAGCAACAAATAATTCTGGACCCTTTTCACCAACAATACTTGGTTTACCAACAATAGGACGACCACCATCAGCAAACATATCAAGTCCACCTGGTGCATTTAACCATTCTTGATATGCAACCCATTCAGGATTAATTTTACTTCTTGTTTTTTTATTCTCATCTTTATAAAAAATCTCCTTTTCAGGCACATATCCTGATTCAAAATCTTTTGGAGCTTTTTGTTGTTTTTCTTTTTCTTCTCTCTGATCTTTTCTTACCTCCTTCTCAACATTTTGAACTACTTTAGTAGTTTTTTCTTTTTCAACTTTTTCTTTATTAGAATTTGCCTTTTCTATAGTTTCAGCAATAGGATCCTTATCTTCTTTTTTAATTTTTGCGGGTTCTTCTTTTTTTTGTTTTGGTTCTTCTTTTTGTTCTTTAGAATCAGAATCAGAATTTTCTTTCTTATCCTTTGGTGATTTATTATTTTTTAATTTCTTATCAATATCTTTAAAAAAATCAAGACCTGTAAATCTATCATCATATAATTGACTTAAAGAATCTGTAATAGAAGAAAATATACTAAATGTACTATCTTCTATACTCTCTTGTTCTTTTTGTAAACTGGATTGTTCTTCTGTAATATCAAGATCTTTTGTTTGCCCTTCAATTTTTTCAAGAGAACCACCCAAAGAAGTAAAACTCTCTAACTGACTATCAACATAATTCTTAGCAGTATTAGAAAGGTTTAACATATTATCAGTTAATCCTTCACCACCTTCACCTATTTGTTTCCCATTCCTGATCAACCATCCAGTTAGAAGAATTGCAGTAAAATCCAACATTCTTCCAAGAAATCCTTTAGTACTATCTGTAGTGACTTTACCACTATATCTAACAGCACCACCAACTTTACCTGCTTCTATAACACCCTCTCTTTCTTTTCTAATTACAGACTCTCTTCTTCTAACAAAAAATGATTCTTCATCTGATATAGTTTTTCTTATAAATTTATTATCTTCTCTTGTCCTCTTTACCATAGAGGATGCTAACTTATTAGATTCTATGACACTACTTGAAAAATTAGTGACCGTGCTGTTTATAGACTTAAGACTAATGCCAGAAGTTAATAAAGTTTTCCTAACTACTGATATAGACATATTATACAGGTGTTAGATTGAATTGCTGATACGCATGATAAACATATGTATTATCTGGATTAATAGCATCTATTATTGGAGATACTGCTTCTGATGCAGATCCAGGTAATACAGATCCTCCTGCACTAGACGATCCTTGATTACTTTGACCTTCTCCTGAAGGTATAATAATTGGTTCTTCATCAGGTAAAGATGCCAATTGTTCAGATACTTGAGGAGATCTTTTAACTGAAGAAATATTTTCACTATTACCAAATAAACTACCAGTCATTGGAGCAGTTTTACCTTTTAAAGAATTAAAGTAACTTTCATCACTAGTAGAGTTAGAATTATACCCTTGTTCGATTTTATTAGTATAACCTTCCTTAAACTGTTCTGAAAGTTTTTGTTCTGGTGTCTTATTCTTCCTATTAAACATTCTGGTAAACCAATTACCATCCTTATTATTCTTTTTAGGTTGGGATGCTAATGTTGATTCATTTGCTTTAGATGGTATAATTTTAGATTGTGGTTGACTTACATTATTATCTGATGCTTTAGCCGATCCACCAAATAAATTCAGTACTCTACCAAATACAGAACGATTTTCTTGTGGAGCATTAGTATCATTATTATCAGTATTATTATTTCCCCCAAAATTACGATCCCAATTACTAGGGTTAAGAATCATATCCTCTTCTTTATTAGTAGCCCAATCCCAAATAGCTAAACCACCAAGAATTTCAAGAGAACGTTTAACAACATTCACAACACCCTTTATTGGATTCCATACTTGAGATGTTTGCTTAAACTTAAACAATCTCATAGCAAGGTTAGTAAATCCCCCTATAAGATTCTTCCAACCAAATTTTATTGTTCCAATTGTAAGGACAATAGCACCTATTACCTTTGCTACTTTAAAAGCTATATTAACCTGAGCTTTTTTATTTTTATTAGCTACTGCATCATATGCTTCAAGTGCCTGTTCACCTAACCACCCATAAAATAATACATTAAAAGCACCCCTAAGTTTACCTAAAATACCCTGTACCTTTGTTCCAATTTTAGATACTGGAGACATTAAAGCATTTTGTATTTTCTGCTCAATAGTGCTTTCTTTTCCTTCTCTTAAACGTAATGTTGCTAATCTCCTCTCTCTTTCAAATTCAGCATCAACTCTTTGCCTCTCCAACTGTGATCTAACGTCTAAATTACTCTTTACTACTGATAGAGAAAATCTTAATTGACTAAGAGACTGTGATACACCACTAAGTTGTTGAGAAACACTATTTAATGATGCCGTATTCTGGGTTAATAAATTTGTAGTTACTGGATCAGGTTGAGGTGGTGGTACAGCACGACCACTAAACAAGCTAGATGATACAGTATTTCTTACTGCTTGTATTCCTCCTTGTATTGGTGAATTAATTGCCATTTTGCTGTGCCTTTAAATTTTCCTCTTCGATATACTGCTGTAGAAGAGCAAGATATATTTCTCTTTCCCACGGCATCATATTTTCCAACTCCGTTAAGCTATATTTATGATGCTGCATGAGAGCAAAGTTAATTTTATAGTATGACGCAAGATCTTCATGTGCCATACTTACCCGAAAAAACTTTGTAAACCCTCCAATACTATTTCATTTTCAACCTTTGTGTTTGGATTAATAACCTTTACAACATGCGATAACTTGGGCATAGTATCAAAAAAGTTCTCAACATCCTTAAATTGTTTAGTATTTAACTGTTCAACAAATGAAGTCAATTCTTTCTTAGTGCAGTCAGATGATGCCCACGATTCCTCTTCAGAAAATACCTGCTCAATACATGAAGATATTAATTCAAAAGTATCATCAACACTTATATCTTCAGTAGAATTAAAATTAGTCTTAATAAATTCACTTAAAGATGGATATCTCATCCTTAAAGTATACTCATCATCTAATTTAATATCTCTAGAATGATTATCATTTTTATTAACTTGTATATCATCCAAGTTAATAGTAGTTGGAACTTGAGTTTCACCGTCATCAGGACAAGTAACTATAACTTCAACTTCTTCACCAACAGATTTTCCTCTGATATTAAGAAAAATATATTCAATATCAAAAGTAGAAAGACCTTCTACTTTAATGCCTCTTGTTATAATACAAGATTTTATAACATCTTTAACAGCGTTTGCTATCTGTTTAGTATCTTGACTCTCCATAGCAAGAATCAATATCTTTTCTTCTTTAACTAAAAATGGTCTAAATTTTATTTTCTTTTCAGTCGAAGGAATCACCAATTCATAAGAAGGTGTCGAAATCTTTGGTAAAGGCATAATAAGCTCAGTTCAAGTATTTTTATTTATAGCACTATACAGAGAAATATTTGTATGGATTAGATACATCCATACTACCATCATAAAGATTGACAAAATCAACTTTTCCAGTTGGAGAATTTAAAAGTGCCACTTGCCCAGAAACAGTAGAACCATTATTTTGAGATTGTCCTTTACTTAGATTATCTGGAACATTAGTTGATTTTTTCCATACATATCCATTTGGTTCTTTATTTTCATCAGTACCATTATTAATAGATATAGATGATGATTCACCACAAATATACCTGTCATAACTAAAATTACAAGTTGCTTTTAACACCTGAGAACGTTGATATGAAACTCTGGTAGAATTTAAAGATAATGGAAATAATCCAATAAATTTATACTCAATATATTGACTATAGTTCTTTTCAAATTTAATTATTTTAGTTTCATTTGATTTATAAAGTTCTGGATATCTCATCTTAAAATGATAAGAACTTGTAGCAGCAGAATTTGGATTAGCACCAGATATATATTCCATCCAATGCTCTAAAAATTTTAAAGATTTGTATTTGTTATCAACATAAAATTCTAATGATATTTGTGTAAAATTTCTAGTATGGGCAAACCTTTCAACAACACCTTGATAATTGCCAACAACATCAACAGAAGCAAGAGCACTTCCTGGTAATGATGCATTACTACAAAGCATTCCTATTTGATCACCAACAAATCTAAAATCAACACCCTTCCTTCTAAGATGATGCCCTAATGAATATCCATCATTATTAGTATGTGGTGGCAATCCAAACTTTACCAAATAATTAGAAGTTTGGGCAACATTCTGAAATGTGGGTAATATCTGAGATATTTTCTTTGGGATTGGTGCTGGCACTCTAAATAGTTTTATTATATCATATCTATTTAGATGGCTTATTCGGGAAAATATTATCCAAAATTTGCCCATAAGTATAAAGGAGACCCTACAAGAATAACTTTTAGGTCATTATGGGAAAGAAAGTTTATGAATTGGTGCGATCAAAATGCTAATGTATTGGAATGGGCAAGTGAAGAAATTGTAATACCTTACATATCTCCAGTTGATAATCGTCAACACAGATACTTTCCAGACTTCTATATGAAACAGAAAGAAATTGATGGAACTATTAAAAAGTATATTATCGAAATAAAACCTAAAAAGCAATGTAGTCCACCAAAAAAACCAAAACGTCAAACACCACGTTATATAAAAGAAGCATATACATATGCGGTAAATCAAACAAAATGGAAGGAAGCAAGAGAGTTCTGTGCTGATAGAGGTTGGGAATTTAAAGTAGTTAATGAAGATCAACTTGGAGTTAAATGAGTAGAGTTAAAGACATACGTGATAACTTAATCGGCACTGAAGATGCTGATGATCTGATGTTGGAAATTATTAGTGTCTTAAATGAAGGAGGAAAAGTTCCTCAAGTAGGAAAATTCTATGTCTTTGTATATAATCCAAAAACACCTAATATAAGATATGACCAAAATCCTCTAGTTGGTGTAACTAATGTATATGAATGGGGATTCAAAGGAATTAACTTTCATTGGAACGATCATAGAAATTATACTTGGAATGAAGTGCCTGGTGGTCTCTATGAAATCAATAATGATGAACTATCTGACCTTGACGGTATTCCTTTTGCCAGATTTCGTCTAAATAACTGAAAAGTAGTCTTTTAGGATGAACGATCCAAGAATAAATGATACTGGGATGGATAGTGAGAGTACTCTCACTGATGATGGATTAAGAAGTAGTATACCTACAATGTCCTATCCTTTGGATAGAAGTCCAGATGATTCGGAAGATACGCTATTAATAAAATGTTTAAGATATACTCAACCATCTGGTGGAAAAACTAGTATTAGTATAACTGAAGGTGAGGGAGGTGCTGTAATAGATGCAGAAAATTTAGACAGTGCTATTTCCCCTACTATAAACTTGAATAATAGTGATACCAGTGGTTGGATTAATGATAGAATGACTGGTCAAAGTGATGAAAACTTCTATGATAAGGATGGAAATTTTGATGGTTCAGGAAGTTGGAAAGATGATATACAATATTACGTAGAACTACCAATACCACAACAAATAAGTGATACGACTTCAGTAACTTGGGGAGCTGATACCATTAATATGTTTGAGATGGCTGGGGTTAGTGTTGCACAATCACTCATGAAAACTGGTGGTGCATCTGCTTTAGGTGGTGCTAATATTGCTAATAGAGTTCTTGCAGGAAAAATTAATATTCCTGGAATGAATGAACAAACCCAAAATGCTTTTAGAGCAGCAGTTGGTGGGCAATTAGTAAATGCTTTAGGGTCAAATATAGATCCCAATTCTATCATCTCTAGGGCAACAGGACAAGTAATGAATGGGAACCTTGAATTATTATTTCAGGGTGCTAATTTAAGAACCTTTCCATTTGATATGACATTCGCTCCTAGAAGCAGAAAAGAAATGTTTCAAGTGAAAAAAATAATAAGAGCATTCAAAAAATCAATGTCAGCTAAAAAAGGAATGAAAGGTGTAGGTAGAACAGGATTATTTTTAGGAGCACCAGATTTATTTTTATTAAGATATCTAAGAAGAGGCAAGGATCATCCATTTTTAAATGTTTTTAAACCATGTGCATTAACACAATTTAATGTTAATTACACTGGAGCAGGTACATATGCCACGTATGGTGATTCTACACCAGTTAACATACAAGTTAGAATGACATTTAAAGAAATTAATCCTGTATACTCTGAAGATTATGATGATACAGACTTAGCAGGTAATGGAGTAGGATACTAATGGCATATTTTAACGAACTTCCAAACATATTATACCAATCACCTTTAGGTCATAAAACAGGATCTGGAGATTATATAGTAGTAAAAAACTTATTCAGGAATATAAAACTATTAGATTATCTAGAATCTAACTCACATATATTCAACAAATACGTTATAAAAGATGGAGAAAGACCTGACACACTAGCAAAGAAAGTTTATAACAATTCTGAATATGATTATGTTGTTATATTATCAGCTAGAATTTCTAACATTAGAGATCAATGGCCATTAGATAATAGAAATTTATACGAATATTCTAAAGAAAAATATGGTATTGAAAAACTAAATGAAGCTAAAACGATAGCTGGTAGAAAAGTATATGAAACAGTTGAAGTTCAAGATAATAAAGGAAGAGTAATTCTTCCAAAAGGAATATCAATAGATGAAGGATTTGAAATGGATGGTCCTGATCGTAGATATAATGGTGGAAATTGGGTTGCTATTAGACCAAATGGTAGAGTGAGTATTACAGGCACAACAATAGGTGGTAATGCATCAGCACTATTAAATACTGTAGCAATATCATTATCAAACTATCAATACGAAGTTATTGAAAATGATAAGAAAAGAAATATTAGTATACTAAAACCATCATATCTTCAAATTTTCTTAGAAGACTTTAGAAGAATTATGAGATATGATAGAAATTCACAATATATTAATCCTAAACTAATGAGAACAGAAAATACAAGAATAGTTGAATAATCAATTTATGGATTTAGTATCCTGTTGGTACGTTTCCACCATAAACAATATAAACTAGTCCACCGCCACCAGCACCACCGCAGTTATTCTGTTCCTGGTGACCAGCACCTCCTCCACCGCCACCGAAGGCTCCACCGCCTCCACCACCAGCGTTTTGTCCAACTCCTTCTCCCTTTTCACCACGAGAAGCAGTTGGTCCACCACCATCTCCACCATCATTATCATTAGTTCCATCACCATATCCTTGACCAACAACCCCACCAACACTACCACCAGGACCACCGAATACACCATTATTAGTACCATCAGTACCTCCACCACCTCCACCAAATCCTCTTGCATTTCCAGAGAATTCGTCTATTACTAAAGAACCACCTTCTCCACCATCACCACCTTGACCATTATCTGATCCACCGCCACCGCCACCGCCAGCGTAGTAGCTTCCTGCACCACCATTAATAGCATTACCATTATCTGATCCACCGCCACCGCCACCAGCACCACCATTAGTACCACCACTTTGTGGATGTGTTGTATATCCATACGCACTTACTGGATCATTAGAATATGGATTTCCTACTCCACCTGTTCCATTTACATCACCATTGGATCCTTGTCCACCAGCATTTCCACCATTACCATAACCATAACCACCAGTTGCTGATATTGTAGTTGGACCTTGAAATTCACTACTAGATCCATTATTTCCATTAGAACTATTAATTCTTGCTCCACCTTGACCAACAGTCAATGAATGTGTTGTGCCTGGTACCATATTACTCCAATACTTCATGGCAGCACCACCTCCAGCACCACTTCCACTACCAGCACCGCCACCGCCACCACCAATGACAACTACCCTTGCTTTTGTTACTCCAGCAGGTACAGTCCAACTATAAGTTCCAGGAGTGTACCAAGTAGCATAATTTACATCTGATATACTACTATCACTAATAGTTACTGTTGCAGATGTACCAAGTAACTGAGTATATCCAGCATCAGCATAAAGTTTAAACTGAAATGTCTCATTACCCTCTGTTGCCAAGTCTTCTGAAGTTGTGAGAGAAACTTGAGCAGAACCACCAGAAGTAGTAACTGATCCAGTTATTGCACCACCTGTAAAGTCAGCAGTAGTTACATTAGTTCCATCAGCTTTCCAATAAAAAGTTGAATCTGGAACATCTAATGTACTTATATTAAATGTTATAGTAGTATTTTCATCAATAGTAAAAGAAGAAGGACTTATATCATATGCTGGATCTGGATGTGCAGGTATTCTTTCAACAACAGTGTCTACTAAATTCTGTGATGTATATGTTATTAACCAGCCTTTCTTATTTCCACCAAAATCTTCATTATACCCAGTAACTAATCCAACATTATTATAAAACATCTGCGTATACTTAACATCACCTAAAGTAACTTCAGTTGCATGGTTACTAGAATCCGTAGCAATACCTGATGATCTAGTAAATGGTTTTACAGGACCTAATCCACCACCACCACCTTTACCTTTGTTAGTCCACAACCCGATGTATCTTCCCATTTACCAGTATAGATCTACTTCATCTATTTATTAAACATAAAAAAAGACTCACCCGAAGGTGAGTCTTCCCAGTATTCAGGCTCTCTTGGATCATCTTTCGGATCCCAATAGAAGAACTTCATTTGGGATAATCGACAATGTTTAAGAGGCTTGATTTTCATTAACTTTCCGCTAATTTAGCAAAGTATGATAATGCGTCATCATCTTCATCTGTAGCAGGTGCTTTAGATACAGATTCTACTGTCTCAACAACAGGAGCAGATGCTCTCACATCTTCAACTTCTTGCTCTACAGTTTCAACATCATTACGAACTGGCTTAGTTCCAAGAACACTACTCAAACGAGTTTTGAGTTCATCATATGTTTTGAACTGATCGTTAGCAACTAGTTCTGCTAAGGAATGCTCCTTCTTCCAGATTGCTTCCATAGCATCGTCATCATCTAGTAATGCACTAGTGGCAGCGAACTCAGAAGAGTCGTAGTTACGATAACCAGCAACGTTCTTTGCCTTCAACTTGAAGTTAGCACCTTGCCAGAAATCGAATGGATCAATTGCTTCCTCATCCTCAAACTCAGGTTGCATTGCTGCTGTGAGTTTATCAAAGATCTTCTTACCATACTTGTATAAGAATGTCTTACCTTCGTTCTCAGGATTTGCTGGATCTTTTACAACATAAATGTTGCTGATATAAGTAAGTTTACGCTTTTGCTTACGAGCAGTATCTTTACCTGCGTCTGTTCCATTGTTCCAGAGTTGTGAGTTAAACTCAGATACTGGATCTTTCTGCCCTAATGTGGTTAGAGAGTTCTCGATATACCATCCACCAGGACCTTGGAAGGCGTGGGAGTATAACTTTACAAATGGTAGATCTTCACCATCAGGAGCAGGAAGGAAACGAATAACGGCATAACCGTTACCACCTTTATCTACTTCTAGTTTCCATAGACGGTCATCACCTTGACCACCTGTGTTATTCATTTTTTCGACTTCTTTCACAAGTTTTTGTGTAAGAGAGCCTAGTTTTGATTGCTTTTTAAGTTTAGCAAACGACATTTGGATTCCTCGGATTAATTCGGATTTGTTTGATTGATTTTATTATAACAAAGATTTACTTAATCGTCAATATGACTTTTAAGCATTTCAATACTATTTTCCATACTACTGAATAATAAATTAACATCAGTACCTATAGGGAAACCTAATGAAGTAACTGACTTAACCAAATCTTCTTTCATTTTCTTAGCAACAGGATCTTCAGACAAGGATAACCTTGTATACATTACCCTCTGCTTATCTAACAATTCAGTTAGATTATCAATGTGTTCAACTCTTTCTTCTTTAGGTAAAGAAGCAAATGACATACCAACACTATAAATTACTTTTTGTAGTTCTTGAATTTCTCTTAATTCTTTCTGAACAATTTCAGAATCGAAAAATTTAGTCATTTACAATTTCCCTTAAAGATTTCTTAAATTGAAACACATTAATATTTAGGAAAGGTATATACTTTTTTAATTTCATACTTACGGTTTCCCATACAGGATCTTTTAATTTTTGATCAAATTTCTCCGAAAAGGAGAATATAATCTCATATATTGATAAAGTCTCTAAACTAACATCACCACCAAGATATTTTTTTAGAATTATTGGATGTCCCTTCGAGCAATTGAATACTTCGTCTAAGTTTTTCTCCAATAGTAATTCGTTGCTTTGTTCTTTGAATAAGTAAGTCAAACTCTGTTGACGTTTCATCCATTCTGAATATGTTCTTTCTCCAGAATTGATAATTTCTCCAATCCATAAGTTCTGTGGGTTAGTAGCGTTTACGAAATTTGATAAAAGAAAATCTATTACTTCTTGATCCGTATACTTCCTAGAAGTTTTCTCAAACCAATACTTATCTTTCCTTTTATTGAATGATGTCATTGTAGCACGAGATTTGCCACCATACTTAATGAAGTCATACTTAGGATTAGTAAAATGACTTTTCATTGATAGATATGTACGATAGGTCTCGAAAGGTGTCACTTTACTCATTACGTTTTTGATAATAGGAATCCCAATTCATTTTACCCATAGGAAATGGATATACATCTTTTTGCTCTGCATCAAAGTTCATAAAAACTTCTTTTTGTGTCTGCGAAAGATCTATATCACAATGAAAATATTGCCTTCCTCTTCTTGGTACACTAGTTTTCCATCCTAAGAAATCAAGTACACCACTTTCACTAGAAGTATCAACCGCATCTATTTTATCAGCATCTTTTTCAGGATCCCAACTCCAAGGAACACAAGTATCAACTGTTATAATATGAGATAATGATTTAAATGCAGTCATCCTTAAAAAAGCATCATGATACTTATCAAAAGCTACTTGACGCTTATCATTTACTGGCCACTTTAATCCATTAGTAGCATGTAATATAAGGTCTATTCCACTACCCTTCAACTTTTCATTCAATGCCATCCCATAATTATGCTCTTCAACACACCCCCACATATCATTACATATCATACCAACAGCAGATGCTGGTCTATCATTACCCTTGATAGGAAAAACTCTTAAAGGTGTATCTGGATCACGAGGAACACTAGCATCATTTGGAATACAATATGACTTTAAAGTTATTTCAAATAAACTTCCTTCATAGTAGTGTCTAATTTCATTTCTATTAATTTTACCTTCCCACTCATTTTCCTGTAAATGTGTTCCTAAATGTAAGAATTCCAAACCCTTTGCATGTTCTTCAATCTCCTTTAAAGCATCCAGTATCTCATCTAAATGATCAGACCATCTAAACCCATATCCAGAAAGAGATCCTTCAGGTGTAAGTAAATGGCTTACTTCATTCTCTTTTGCCCAATCAATCGCCTTTAATATTTCTTTTTTATTAAATTCAATATTTGTACTAACTGGCAATTGAGCACCAGCAATTCTAGTAGTTTTTTTAGACATAATTATGGATTTAGTTTTATATTATTTTGAAGAAGATGTTTTGCAAATTTCCTTATTGTAGTTTCACTTACATCAAGATCATAATAGAAATATTGTCTACCTTTTCTTGGTACATTAGTTTTCCATCCCAAGAAATCAATAAATCCACTTTGACTAGAAGTTTGAAACTCATTGATATCATCTTCAGGTGTAGCATCCCAAGGCGTACAGGAATCAACAGTTAAAATAGGAATAGCACAATTCACAGTAGTCATTTTAAAATGAATATCATGCCAAGAATCATAAACATCTCTCCTAAAATCATGATCAGGATAATTTCTACCATTTGTTGCATGTAACATCACATCAACTCTTGGTAAATCTACTGTTTTATTGGAAATAGATTTATTTCCTCCTTCACCATAACCCCACATATCATTACATATTAATGCCACTGCCATTGGAATCTCATCTGGATTTGTAGAATCACTTTTTACTAACTGAACAGGTACTAAAGGTTCCTCTGAATCTTTGGCAAGAACACCCTCTTCTGGCATAGGATAATATTTAAAGGTAGTTCCATATAAAACACCATCAGGATTATAATGTCTTATTTGATTTCTAAAAACATCTCCATACTTATCAGGTTCTTTATTATTAGTTCCCAAATGTAAACATAATCCAGATTTACTTTGATGTTCCTCAATTTCTTTAAGAGCATCTGTAATTTCATTCATATTTTTTTGCCAACCACTCATATATCCAGAAAGTGCGGCTTCTGGAGTCAATAAATGATTAACCTCATTCTCCTTTGCCCAATCAATCGCTTTTAATATTTCTTTTTTATTTGCCTGTATATCTACAGTTACTGGTAATTGAGCACCTGCCAGTCTAATCTTCATTAATTTCTTCCTCCGTATCAAATTCAGTTATAGCATCAATAGGCACTTCTGCCTCACCTATCTTATACCAGTGAACCATTTCACCACTTTTCCAACTTTTACGTTCTCCAATATATTCTAGATCAGGCATATTATAGTCACGTAATATCGCTTGTAAACGATAATGTAACAAATCAATTTCAGAAGGCATTTTATTAACGAGGTGGTACTCCATTAAAACTAGTTCTTATTTTATTACGACCAAATCCTTTTCTTGGAAATTGTATATTAAAACTCAAACTAATTCGTTCATGGTCAGTTTCATTGTTGGCAGTAGTATGATACAACACTCCTGGCCATAATGCAAGTAATCCTTGCTCTAAAGGAAATATTATTTTATCATCAACAAGTCCATATATAAAACTTGATATCAACTCTTTAGTAGGACTATAAAAAGTTAAATTACCATCTTTACCGTTTGTTTGTAAGTAATATACTCCAGATATATCAACTGATCCATGATAATGCATGGGAGCGTATTGTCCATAATTTGTTTTAGTGAACCAAGATTGTTGAACCAAATATTGATGAGGAAAATCTAAATTATCTTGATAATCATCACTCATAAACTCTTCATATGAAGCAAGATTATCATAATTAAAATACCCTAAATCAGCAACATAACGCATCACATTTTTATACAAAAATGCAAGAAATTTATGACACTTATATTTTTCTAAAATATTATCAGAAAACAAAGTACCATCCTCACCTAAA
>Ga0098041_1000063_pt1 | contig 41111 bp, 35 predicted proteins | sample 8_EtaG_FD_77066 | JGI IMG/M metagenome (GOLD analysis project Ga0098041, IMG submission 77066) | Marine viral communities from the Subarctic Pacific Ocean - 8_ETSP_OMZ_AT15162 metaG | ecosystem: Environmental > Aquatic > Marine > Oceanic | place: Pacific Ocean | collected 2015-01-08
AGACACCAGGTACTGCTCATGCTGGCCTGCCAGATTCGGATACATAGGAATCTGGGCAACGCCGTTCTGGCCATGGCAAGCAGCACAAACTGCGGCTTTTGCCTTGCCTGCAGCTGCATCGCCAGCGGCGGAAGCTACTGCAGGAACAGCAGCACTCAATGCGAAAAGTCCTGCAACGGCATAGTGTTTAAGATTCATTATGATTAACCTCTCATCATCGTTTAAAGTTTTTCAAACCGGTATTCTGAGCCGGACAATAACTGACTGAAACTTATAGCACAGCCTTGCCGTCGCGCAAATGCCATAGATCAAGGCGCTCGTCTCAACGTACGATCAAAGCCTGCACTCAAGATTACTTTTTTCACCCGGAGACACCACTAATGTCTGTAGAGGTTCAGGAACTCCCCTGCCGCGAAGGCCATATAGGCGTATTAACCCTGGATACCCCCGGCTCTCTGAATGCTCTCTCTGAGGAGATGATCATTACAATAAGAGACAGCCTGGAGAGCTGGGCGGCAGACGAGCGCATCTGCGTTGTGCTGCTGCGTGGCGCCGGGAGCAAGGGGTTTTGCGCCGGCGGCGACATTCGGGATTTGTACCTGTCATTAACAGGCACTGAAAATCGTGAAGCCGCTTTTAGCGTGTTCCGGCACGAGTACAAGCTGGATTATACCTTGCACAGATATCCCAAGCCCGTTGTGGGTATGGGGCACGGCATTATTATGGGCGGCGGTTTGGGCCTGTTTTCTGCTTGCCGCTACCGACTCCTGACGCCAGGGGCCACCCTGGCCATGCCAGAGATATCTATTGGCCTGTTCCCGGATGTTGGCGCAAGCTGGTTTTTGAATCGCCTGCCAGGACGCCTCGGGTTGTTTATGGGGCTGACCGGCGCGCGCCTGAATGCTACGGACGCCTTGCGGGTGGGGCTGGCGGACATGGCGCTGCCAACGGAGGATCAGCAAGGCATTTTATCGCAACTGCAAGGCGAGCGCTGGAGCGGGCAAGGGGCAGCGGATGACAGTCGATTATGCAACTTGCTGAGACAGCTTGAGGCAACAAATTACCGCGCGTTGCCTGCAAGCCAACTGGCCTTGCACGAACGGGATATTGCCAGGCTGTGCACAGGCACCAGTTTGCCAGAAATCGTCGACCGGCTGCAGGCAGCTCCCATAGAAGGTGAATGGTGGCAAACCTGCATGAAAACGCTGAAGGGAGGCTGCCCTGTATCGGCTTGGCTGATCTGGAATCAGCTCAGAAAAGCTCAACAAATGCCTCTAAAAGACGTGTTCCGAATGGAACTGGCCATGGTCTGGGAGTGCGTGCGCAGGCCTGACCTGACGGAAGGCATACGGGCACGACTGATAGATCGGGACCAGAACCCCCGGTGGTCTTTCTCACGTATCGAAGACGTACCCGAAGCGGTTATTGATGCCCACTTTCTGCCAGTGTGGAGCGACGAAACAGATCCCATGCAACTGGAATAGACCAAACCTTCTTTAAAGCTCGGCCCCGGCCTGTACCAACAGCATTTCCAGATCCGGACGGTTGCTGGCCCGGGCCACATCCAGCGCCGTACCACCACTCTCAGTGCGAAAATTTACATCGGCACCCGCCACTAGCAGCATTTCGGCTGTCAGCAGATCACCACTGGAAGCCACCTTCATTAGCAGTGACTCTCCATCCTGGCTAGCGCCACTGCTTAACAGATACCACGCGATACGGTCTTCCCTCCCAAGAACGGCAGCCATCAGTGCGGTGCCGTTTTCGGTCAGGGCATTCAAGGGCGCACCCGACTCTGCCAAGTCGCTAACAGCCTTAAAATCGCCTTCCGCCGCGGCTTGGTACAGAGCCGAACCAGACGCATTTTCTGCTTGCTGACCAAGGTTAGCCGGAGTTTCTTTGGAGGCGCACCCGGAAAAAGCAGTAACCGCTGATGTAATCAGCAAAAAAGATAGCAGGATCGAATACGGGGAGAAGCCGGTTCCCTTGGCCATAACGAACAGTCTCTGTCAGATGATTGGGGCCTATTCTGGGCAGGTAGACCCCATAATTAAATCGAGCGGGTCACAACTCTGGCCCGTTCTGCAGAAGTTCACCGACTAACGCTCGCAAACGGCCTTCGCCATCGCGCTGCCCCGAGCACAACCCCTCCCTTTGCAGCTCTGGCCAGCTCCATCCCTGCAATACTGCTCGGCACCAAAGTCCCACCTCCGTATGGACCCGAAGCCAATGGGCAAAACCGGGGGCCAAATTCAGGTCTCGTAGCACCGGTATCATTAGCTGGAAACCTCGATAGCCTTCACCAAAGTTCTGCAGATCCCGAATATCCGCTGCATCTGGCCCGCACTGTGATGGCAAGCCGGAGGCTATATCTACCAGCAACTCAGGCTCCAGATCTTTCCAGTTCAGCGGCACGAGTACCAGCCAGTGCTGAGCCAAGCGTGCCCGCACCTGCTTAACCAATGACACCCCTTCGGCACCGCAGGCAAAAACCATCTGCACCGGGTACTCTCCACTTGTGGCCTCCTGCTGCAACCCGATACGCACAGTCTGCAGCCCACAAGAAGCCCAGAAGGTGTGTAGCTCGGAGCTGCCGCCAAAACTGGTACCCGTAAAATCCAGGCCTTCACGGTCTGCCCCGGCAATCGCCGCAGCAACCAGGCTACGCCCGATACCTAATCGCCTGGCCTGCGCTGTGACCGCGATGCGAATAATCCGTAAACCGCGCTGGCTTGCAGCTTGCGAAAAACCGCTGTGACTGGCCAACGACTGGGGTAAAAGATGCCCGCGTAGCCGGCGTTTGCCGCTGGCCACCTGTTCTGCCAACTCTTTACTCAAGCCCCCCTCCACGGCACCCCAGAGCACGCCTAAGGTTTTGCCACCTATAACGGCGCGCCAGCTTCTGGCTGCGGGATCGTCCAACCACTGCCGAAGATCTGCTGGAGTTGTCCGGTAATGGGCATCCACCAAAAGGCCGAAGGCTTCAGCCAGCTCCGCTTCGGAAGCTTGGGCAGGCTTCCAGGGCTCTATCGTCACCTCACCTGCTAGCGCCTCCGGCAGAGTCCCGGAGCTATGCTCCGCACCCAATAAAAACAACCTGGATATCAGTGGCTCCAGCGGATCTCCATCAGCCCACCGCACCGGTTGGGAAAGCGTATGTGACTGCCATTGCGGCGTTTTCTCATCGAGAACCCGACGAAAACGAATGGCAAACCCACGCCCCGCGCCCTCATAACCATGAACCGTGGAAGCAAAAGCCACCCTTGGCCAGCCCAGAAGAACGCGCTTTAGCAGAGAAACCGGAATAGCTGCAGCCTCGTCTACCAAAACCACTTCAGCTTCCGGCTTTTCCCGAAGCAAATCCCGAATCGGTAAAAAGCGCAGCTGTGCCCCAGACACAATGTCTATGCGGTTATCCCTGGCTTTTAATACATCCGTGCCAAGACTTTCCAGGGCGTGCGCAAACAGAGTATTCACATTATCTCTTGAGGGCGCAGTCACCAATATCTGTCGGCGCCCTTGCTGCAGTATTTGTGCGGCGGCTATACCAAGAGCTGCAGACTTGCCCCGCCCACGATCCGCGGTTACCACCAGCGGCCGCCGCCTACGCCCCAGGCCGAAAGCCACCAATTTGCGGATCAAACCCTGCTGATCCGCCGTAGTAGCAACCGTAAACTCAGAGGCGCGTGTGGGTAACTCTGGAAGCTGTGTCGCCTCAGACGAACCTAGCTTCACCCGGATCACGGAAGAATCAGCTTCCAGAACACCCGCCATGCGCTCCGCAAACGGGTGAATCTGGTCATGATCCAAGCCGGTTCTGGAATAGTCCGGATCGGCAAAATGCCCCCACGCCTCAGGGGAAGGCATCATCCAGAATAGCAACCCGCCCGCTTTCAGCGTGCCCGAAAGCGCCGCCAAGGCATCTGGAGGATTGCCGCGCCAGCCATCCCATACAATCAGTGACGTTTCCCGGCCCAACCATTGCCGAGCCTTCGCCGGATCAATACCGGTTAGGCGATCATCCGGCGTATCATCGGCTGCCCCAACCCAGAGCCCGCCTTCCAGTTCGATAACCGGAAGAAGCGTTTGCAGCCACTGCATGGCAAGATCACGCGCGCCCTCCACTAGCACCATCCGCCGCTCTCCAGCGGAGGTAAGGCCAGTTTGCAGTGAGCGCCAGGCAGCAGCGTCTGGCGTAGGCGCTACGGTTCCAGATGCCATTAACTAAGGTCTATACCGTGAGTTTTCAGGTCATTGAGTGCACAGTGTTCCAGGGCACCCTGATGCGTAGCGCGCAACCGCACTCTCGGAGCAGTACCGGCTTCGAAGGCTTCATGCCAGCGAGCCGCACACAGGCACCAGCCGTCTCCAGCCTTTAAGCCCGGAAACCCGAAGGCAGGCACTGGCGTACTCAAATCGTTACCCCGAGCCTTGGAAAACGCCAAAAAATCATCGGTCATCACCACGCAAACTGTATGCGAGCCATGATCATCCGGCCCGGTATTACAGCAGCCATCGCGGTAAAACCCGGTTTCAGGGTCAGTGCCACAAATTTCCAGTTTCTCGCCCAGCACATTGATTGGTTCTTCAATTTGCATACATATTTCCTCTAGCTTCGGGTGTTAGCGACGAGGTAGAGCCTTATCGCTCTCCAATTCGTGAGGTGAATTCGTTAAGTTAGCCAATCATGTTAACGGTACAGGTACCCGCGCTACCAGTTGGCCCGTACAATAGCATCTATGCCAACCCATACCCCTGAATCCTCCGCCCTAGATTTGCCCAATTTTCTCACCGACGAGCAACGGGCGATTATTACCGCCGGCTACGAGCATTCGGTGATCACCGCCGTGGCTGGCAGCGGTAAAACATCCACGCTGGCCTGGCGCATCCGCTATCTGCTGCAACAAGGCCATGATCCCGCCCGTATCGTGGTGCTGATGTTCAACCGCAGTGCCCGGGTGGATTTTGAGCGCAAGCTGCAAGAGGTGTGTCACCAGAGCGGGCTGGCGCTGCCGGAGATACGCACGTATCACGCCATGGGGCTGCGGCTGTATAAGCGATTTGTACACGAAGGCTACCTGCCCGGCTTCTCTGAAAAAATTCTGACCGAGCAGGAAATCAGCTTTCAAGCCTGGCTGTTAACGCGGCGGTTGGCGCCCGAGGATCTGGCAGATGAAATTCGGCGCAACAAAAAAGACTTTGTGGAGACGGCAACTGGATTTATCGATCTGGTAAAGACCACCTTGTCCCCAGCTGAGATAGTGTTTGAGGAACTCGGGTACTCAGATAAGCACCGGTACCTGATTGATTTGTTTCACAGCTTTGAGCAATGGCGAAAAGGGCAAAGCCGAATCAGTTTTGCCGACATGCTATACGAGCCGGTGATGGCAATTCACCAAAACCAACCGCTACAGCGGCTGGTGAGCAACAAGATGGACCTGATTCTGGTAGATGAATACCAGGATACCAATGAGATTCAGCACCTGCTGCTACGCTACGTTGCCGGCGACAGGGCTCGGGTAACAGTGGTGGGTGATCCGGATCAGACCATTTATGAGTTCCGGGGTGCCAAGCCAGAGTTCATTCTCAAGCGCTTCAGCGATGAGTTTGAAAGCCCACTGGAACAAACGTTGAGTTACACCTTCCGTTACGGCCATCGCGTGGCCCTGCTGGCCAACCATCTGATCTGCCACAACACCGGGCGCAAGGATGTGCTTTGTCACTCTCACCCTTCGACGCCGGCCACAGAGGTTAGGTTACACCGGGCGGAGAGCGACGCAGATACTGTGCTGCAGATCCTTGGCCAGCAAACAGACATTAAACTGGCAGATACCGCCATTTTGTTCCGGGTTTGGAGCCAGAGTGTGCCGATTGAGCTCAAGCTGTTGGCACAACAGATTCCTTACCGGATTGATGCCGGCAAAGGTGCGTTATTCAGCCGTGAGGTGCAGGCCATCACCGCCTTACTGATGGTCGTTTCGGGGAAACTGGAAAATCTACCGGAGGCAGACCGGCTAGAGATGGCACGGCAGCTTCTGCGCTTTCCCCATGTGGGCCTTAAAGAACAGGAACTGGAGCAACTCGCAAGGTTGTTGGCTGGGTTTGCCAACGGGTGGCACAAACACTTGCTGGCATTGGATTTTGGCGCGTTGTCACCCATGGCAGCACGCAAACTGCGTAAACTCGGGGAAGTTCTGGAACAGCTGCGTGGATATTCCGGCCCTGTTGCAGGTCTGATTACCGTTTATGCGGAGCACACCGACCTGTATGAAGGTGTGCGCAGCCTTGCGTTGACCCATGACGGCGCAGAGGAACGCATTGATACAATCCACGGGTTCCGCGAATACCTGAAAGGTTTGAATGTCGATGCGGGAAGTGCCCTTGCACACCTCAAAACACTGCGACAGCAGGCCAGCGAGAAACACAATGGCGAAGGCGCACTGCTCTCCACCATTCACCGCACCAAGGGGTTGGAGTGGCCCAGGGTAATCATCCCCGGGCTGCAGGAAAAATATCTGCCACACAGCCCGAGGCCACAGGATGATGTCAGGGCTTTTTTGGAAAGCGAGCGCAGGTTGCTTTACGTTGCGATGACGCGCACCCGGCAATCACTGCACCTAATCAGCCGACCCACTAGCAAACAGCCCCACCTGGATGGCGAACAGGGGCCTAGCCGCTTTGTTGAGGAATGCTGCTTTGAGCTTGCCAGCGAATTTGGGCGTTGGCTGGATGAACGAACACCGGGCACCGATTCATTTTTGAAGCTGGAAGCGCCGCTGACTCCAGTCAGCTCGCGCTATGCGTCGCGAGAAGGTGTTACGCTTGAAGGTGAGATACAAACCCAAGACACCTCCTCCTCCCCCTTGTGGCATCAGCAGCGCCTTAATCATGCTATTTTTGGCATTGGCGCGGTGACCTCTGAAGACGAAAGTTCGTTTGAAATTCATTTCAACAGCGGCGAGAAAATGAACTTCAGCAAGAAGAGTGCGCACCTCTATTTCAGCATTCCGCTCTCAGAAAACACCGATTGATGTAGCCAAAACAGCAAGGGACATTTACGTTTCCTAATGTAACGTTAATCTTCAATGTTTTGTTTTTTGTGATCCTTTAGCTTAGATTGCGCGTAATGTGTGAGATATGGTTACTTAAAACCCAGTAGCCTTTTAACGATAATCGGACAGGAGGTTCTGCATGAACATCATGCGCCCAATAGCGATGGCCGCCATCGCTAGCACTTTTGCGGCCCCAGCCTTGGCTGATCGCACGGAAACGGTTTACATCAACCCATTTGCAGCTTTCCAGCTTTTTGACGACGACCGTGATTTGAGCGAAACAGGCACATTCGGTGTTGGCCTGGAATACCGGTTCAAACCAAACTGGGCGATTGAAGCGATGTACTCCCGCGCCGATGCAGACCGCAAGTACGTGTCCGGATCGTCAGATTTTGAAGAAATCCGCGTAGACGGCACTTACTACTTTGCCGCTCAGGACGAAACCTGGAACCCATATGTTTCGTTGGGTGCCGGACATGCAGACTTTGGCACCGACTCCTCCAGCGGCGTGCGTACCGCCGGCACCAATCACGAAGAAACCCGTGTGAACGTCGGTACCGGTTTACGTTACAACATAAACGACTCTCTATCCTTGCGCGGCGACCTGCGCGAGTTCCACGGCATCGATGAAAGCACCTTTGATACTCAGGTTTCTCTCGGTCTAAGCTTTGCCTTTAACCGCACGGTTGGCAGTGCAGCACCAGCGCCGAAGCGCCCGGCAGATGCAGACGGTGACGGCGTACCCGATTCCCGTGACCAGTGCCCGAGCACTCCAGCGGGGGCGAGCGTTGATAGCACTGGCTGTGAGCCAGATACAGATCGTGATGGCGTGGCCGATGCACGTGATGCCTGCCCAGATACCCCGCGCGGAGCAAAGGTTAACAGCCGCGGATGCGAACTGGATAGCGATAACGACGGTGTCGTAAACAGCCAGGATCTTTGCCCCAACACAACTGCCGGCGCAGAAGTAGATGAGACCGGTTGTGAAGGCGTAACTGAAACCATCGAGACCTTTACCGTTGAGGTTCAGTTCCCAACAAACAGCTCTGTGATTAGCAACGCCTTCGACGATGAGATCCGTCGTGTTGCGGATGCTCTCAAGGACAACCCGGGAACTGTTGTGGAAATTGCCGGCCATGCCGATAACACAGGCAAGGCGAGCTACAACCAATTCCTGTCACAGCGCCGCGCCGAAGCCGTTGCAGGCCGTTTGACTGGCCCGCTGGGCGTAGACCCTTCGAAAGTGAGCGCCAAAGGCTATGGTGAATCAGAGCCAGTTGCCTCTAACAAGACAGCCGCTGGCCGTGCCGAGAACCGTCGGGTTGAAGCGCGCATTCAGGTTCGTCGCTAAGACAACCTAAGCGGATACAGACGTAAATGAAGTAAAGAAAGGCGCCCAAGGGCGCCTTTCTTTTTGCGCATCCCCGGGGAGCAACCCATGCTCAGATTATTGGCTGGCCTGGTTTTTCTGCTTGTGCTCATAGCTCCGGCCCAGGCCCAAGTCTTTCGCTGTCATGGTCCGGAAGGCAATACGGTATTTTCCGATACACCTTGCGGCAAAGATGCCGAAACCATTGAACTGAGGGATAACCGAATCGGGGGACGCTTCAACCAGAACCTGCCAGCTACAGAGGCGGTTACGCCAGAATCAAAAGAGCCATCTGACAAAGCATCCGAGCCCGACACCTGTCGCTTCATCAACTCTACGGACCTGCGCCGATACCTGATTCGGGAACAGGTCGTCCAGGGCATGACTCGGGAGCATGTGCGCCGCGCATTCGGTGACCCACCCGAAACTTACGGCGCCCCTCGGGAAGTCTGGATCTACCAGTCCCGTTATTACGGTGCGCTCCATGAGCTGACCTACGTTTACTTTAAAGACGGGTGTGTTGAGAGAGTGGAGTACCGCAAACCCTGACCGCATCCAGCAATATATTTCTTGGTGTCAGCGACCGGGCGCAAAAACGACCGAGCCGCACACGGTATCCCTGCTCTTCCAAAAAGACCGCGTAATCCAATACCAGCCATAACTCCAAAGGCCGACGAAACAGATGCCGAATAAGTTCATAGCGGCGAACATCTCTATGGCGCTGTATGCCATGGGCAAGCCAATGATCGAAGTCGATGTTTTCCGGCAAACAAAGCTGTTTTTTATCGGCTGCCCAACGGCAAAAGGCGCGAAAGCCCTTTTGAATCAGCCGTGGTGAGTATGAGGGCACAGGTAGGTATTGATCCACCCCGCCCAGGGCACGCTGTAGCCCATCAAACCCCAGGCGCCACTGGTTTAATAGCCGGGTTTGCGCCCTGACACGGGCAGGCGCCGTTACGGTTTCCCGTACCGCCAGGCGCAGGTCGTTACGGTTTGGCATCAGCTTGTTTTCGTGGGCCGCGGTGCGCTCTGAGAGCGTTTGGTAAACCCCATTAACGGTGAGGTGATAGCAACAAGGTGACAGGCTCAGGCGCGGCAGTGCCGCAGTGGCCCCCCGCCTCAACAGTTGTCGATGCAGGTCGCCACAGGCATGGAGGGCTACCCCATGGGTGTTCGCGGGCATGGGTAGGTTATCCGCCATTACATCTTGGCAGTGGATTTGAACAGCATCTGCGAAGCGTATGGCGAGCGCGTTACCACCAGCCACCAGCTCCGGATTCCATTCATAACCTTCAACATTTTTATGGCTTTGAGCGGCCAGTGTTCGGGATAAATGCCCCTTACCACAACACCAGTCCAAAATCGGTTGCTGCAAGGGTTTTAAGGCAGCCGCAAAAGCGCCTGCCTGCTCACGCTTACGCCCAGGCATATCCGTTGCGCTGACTTCCGGCAGTGTCGCCGCTGCAATATCTTCAGGTTCGGAGAAAAACGTTGGCAGGTGAGCCATTTGGCGAAACAGGGCCAGCCCTGGCACACATTGAGACGCCATGTTTGCCAGTGTCTCTGGCTGACCATCCAGCTCATCACACTCGGCCTCGGTAAGTGCTGACACCCTACAAGCCAGTTCGGGATAGCTCTGCACCCATACGGGTATCGGCTCTATAAACGGGGCCGACTGCCAGATAGCCTGATGCTGAACCAACCAATCATTGAGCTTTTGCCAACGCAAATAGTGAGATTCAGCGCACTCAAAAACACTCACTCCTGATAGCGCCCCGGGCGAAAGGCATCCAGACAAACCGTTGGCACTTCGCCATCCAACACCTGCGCAATCACATCTGCACTGCCCGCCGAGAACGTCCAACCAAAGGTGCCGTGCCCGGTATTAAGGTACAGATTCTTACGCGGACCGCGACCGATGATGGCCGGGCCATCGGGGGTCATTGGGCGGAAGCCGGTCCAGGTTTCTGCGGCGTCCAGATCTGCACAACCCGGGTAGCGGGATTCAACAGACTTGCGAATGGTGGCTATACGCGCTTCGGGAATATCACGGTTAAAATCGGCCAGCTCCACAAAACCTGTGGCGCGCAAGCGGTCGCCCAAGCGCGTAGACACCACTTTATAGTTATCATCATGTATGGTCGACACAGGTGCGTTGTCGGGCTTTTTCAGTGGCACCGTAATGCTGTAGCCCTTAACCGGATAGATCGGCAACTTAAGCCCCAAAGGCCGAACCAACTCGCCAGACCAGCAGCCGGCGCTGATCACAAAGGCGTCGGCGTCAAGGGTTTCGCGCTGGCCGTTCTCGTTACGCAAAATCACCGACTCGACAGTTTGGCTGCTGGCTACCAGCCGCTCCACCTGAACGTTATAACGAAAGCGGACTCCCTTTTCCTCACATGCTTTAGCCAGCTCCAGGGAAAACAGATGGCAATCACCAGTACCGTCTGTGTCGTAGCTCAGGGCACCATAGAGTGGGCCGCCCTCTGCCATTCCCGGTTCGGCCTCGTAGACCTGCTGCGGTGTCAGCAGCCGGGACACTATGCCCATTTCGTTCAGTAAACGGTGCGTTCCCCGGTGCACTTCCAACTCTTCCGGGGTGCTGGCAAGGTGCAGCAAACCACGGTGCCCGCCATCAAACTTAAGGTTTAATTCGTCTTCCAGCTTCAAAAAGCGCTCTCGGGAATGAATACCAAGACGAAGCATGGCACGCTTATTAAAACCAAACAGACCCGGCGACCAAGCATAACGCAGAGTAGAAAACATAAACCGCACGGTATCAAGAGAGGGTGGCACATGCAGCTTTAGCGGGCCATCTTGCTTGAACAGCCAAGGCAACGCCTTGAACACCATGCCTGGATCAGCCCAGGGGTATACCACTCCGTAGGAGCGCTGAGCTGCGTTCCCCTTGCTGGTCTCATCACCAGCCATGCCAAGGCGTTCAAGCACCGTCACTTGATGGCCACGACGGCTCAGCTCCCACGCAGTGGTTACACCCACAACGCCACCACCCACAACGACAACGTGCATCTGCACCTCCACCTTGAATCAAACCTGAGTACTAACATCCATCAAGGAAGTCCTTTAACGATGAATGTAGGCCAATAAACAGACAACTGATAAACTCAAACGCATCAAACCATAGAGTAGCAGTCAAACCGACTGCCCGTACTGGAGCCTAGCACCCGTTCATGAGTAAAAAACGTCGCGAGATTCCCGTATTCGATCACCCGATCATCGAAACTCACTGTCATCTGGATTACCTCAAGGATCGCCCTCTGGAGGAAACCCTGGAACAGACACGACGAGTGAATATTGAGCGGGTGATTACCATTGCTGTGGCGCCGGACAATTTAGCGCAGGTACGCGAACTCAGCACCATGGCACCATGGCTTTACGGCACCCAGGGCATTCACCCTCACGAGGCAGAAACCTACAGCGATGCGGTAGAAGAGGAAATTCGCGCCCACGCCCAAGACGAAAAAATTGTTGCCGTTGGCGAAATCGGCCTGGATTATTTCTATGACAAAGCAGATCGCAGCGTCCAACGAAACGTTTTTCGGCGCCAGCTTCAAATTGCCTGCGACAGTGACCGCCCAGTAGTTATCCATAGCCGTGAGGCAGATGACGACACAATCGCTATACTTAAAGAGTTTGAGCAATCTCTTAAGCGCCGTGGCGTGATTCACAGCTTTACATCCGGCCCAGGTCTAGCCCAATACGCATTGGATCAAGGCTGGAACCTGGGCTTTAATGGCATCACCACCTTCAATAAGGCGGAAAACGTGCGCGATATTGTTCGTATGGCCCCCATCAATCAGATTCTTCTGGAAACCGACGCGCCGTTCCTCACGCCCGTGCCGTATCGGGGCAAGGAGAACGCCCCTTTCTACCTGCCATTCGTCGCTGAAAAAATTGCGGAGGTGAAAGACTTGCCACTGGAGGATGTGATTATCCAAACCTATCAAAACAGCCTGCAAACGTTTTTCCCAGCAGGATGATCAAGCGTGTTCCGATTTCCGCATTGAAGGTCGGTATGTATATCACCGACCTTAACAATGACTGGATCCCCCACAACACCCAGCGCAAGCGCGGCGTGATCAGGCGGGAGGAAACCATAGAGAAAATCCGCAAAATGGGCGTGCAGTTTGTTTATATTGATGCGCAAAAGGGCAAAGACAGCCAGGATTCGGAAACCGCAACTACCGTAGAAAATCGCAATGAGACAGCGCTGCAGGAGGCCGGCGAACAAAAGCCTGGTATGGCACCACGTGTTTCTCTTTCCGAAGAAATGGGGACAGCGCTGAAGGTTCACTCCCAAGCGCAGGAGCTGGTTGATAGCTTCATGAAAAGCGCCAAAATTGGCGCTACTCTTGATGTTGCCCAGATTCACAAGCTTGCGGGTGACCTGCAGAACTCGGTGTCCCGTAATGCCAGCGCGCTGGGTTGCCTGGGCCGAATTCGCGAAAAAGACAACTACCTGCTTGAGCACTCGGTAAACCTGAGTGTTCTGATGACCGTTTTCGGGCAGTACCGAAAGCTACCCGCAGATGTCATGCATCAGATCGTTATGGGTGCCCTGCTTCACGATCTTGGCAAAATATTGACCCCGGACGAGGTGCTTCATAAGCCTGGCCGTCTTACACGGGAAGAGTTTGAAGTTATGAAGCTTCATGCCCGGCATTCCCGTGACATCCTATCGGCAACGGAAGGTATAGGTGAGCTCACGGTGATCACCGCAGCCCAACATCACGAACGCATGGACGGCTCCGGCTACCCGGAGGGTTTGAAGGGCGAGCAAATTTCAGTCTACGGGCGCATGGTCGCTATTGCCGATGTTTACGATGCAATTACCGCAGACCGCGCCTATCACAGAGGCCTGACACCCACACAGGGTCTCAAGAAGCTACTGGAATGGAGTGGCGATCACTTGGACTCGACGCTGGTAAAACAGTTTATCCGCTGTATCGGCCTGTACCCAGTAGGGTCACTGGTTCTGCTCGACAGTGGACGGCTCGGCATTGTGGTCGAAATTAACGAAGAGGATCAGCGGTTACCCATTGTGCGAGTGATGTACCACACAAAATTCCGGATGCCGATTGCAGTGACCACGATAGATCTCTCGAAAGCCAGCAATCAGGATCGTATTCTGCATGCGGTTGAGCCTGATCAATACAAAATAGATGTGCGGAAGTTTCTTGTCTAAACCTCCACGCCCCCTTCTCACTCCTCGGCCAGCCTACCCAACCGACAGAAACACACCCATGAAAACCGGCGATAGAAACGACAGCAGAAAGCCTGAGGCAATTGCCACAGGTACACAGCTAAGCCCGCCATTGCTGCGGATAACGGGTAAGGTGAAGTCCATGGATGTGGCCCCGCCATAGCCGATGGCCATGGCAGGCCGGCTACCAATCAGCAGAGGAATGATGGCAAGCGCAATGATCTCGCGTAGCACATCGTTCAGAAACGCCACACCGCCCCAAGCGGGCCCCAAGGCATCGCCAATAACAATGCCCGAGAGAGAATACCAGCCAAATCCCGATGCCAGCGCGAGTACATCGTGCCACGGCAGGCCCAATACGGGAATCAGCACGACCCCCGCCAGCAAAGAGCTAGCCACAAGCACAAGTGCGATTCCTAAACCCTGAGTGTTCATCAGCAGTTTTCGCAAGGAGAGCCCGGCATTGCGCAACTGCAGGCCTATAAGAAACAGCAATAACATGAGAGACCAGGTAGCCACCTGCTCCGCCTGCGGCAGCTCTGGCAGCACAAAGTAGCCAGACAATGCGCCTGCCAGCACCGCAAGAAGAGGCTTGGCCGCAGCCATAAACAGTCGCACGTAGCCTGCCCCGCCAGAGGCGGCTTCCCGGGGTTCTGGAATCATGGGTCGCCAACGGTGGAGCAACCAAAGCCCTGCCATATTGGCGGCAAACAAAACCACCACCAGAGCTGTCATTTGCCCGGCCATGGTGCCAAGCTGGCTAGACAGCCCTTCCATTTGGCCCAGCCCGAGCCCCAGCAGGGCCAGAATGAAATACACCAGGGCTTCCACCAAATAATGGATAACAGTCATCAGTCGGCGGTTTTCAAGCGACAGGGTAAAGCCCAGAAACAACGGAGCAAGAATCAGCAAAGCGCCGGTCAGCATTAATGCACCTGCGAGTCAGAACGATCCTGCACCAGCACCCAGGGCGCTACAACCACCGCCCACAACTCGGCATTATGTTCATACCAGCCACGGGCCATGTCGGGTGACACATCCCCTACGTCGCCTATAGCAAGCCATTGCTCAAAGCGAGCGCGGTTATCAGCGGTGAGCTCCGAGGCGACCTCAAGCAAATCCAGATGTTTACCAACACGCACAACCTGCCCCCGGGCGAAGTAAGTTTGCAGCTCGTGCCAGCGTATGCATGAGGTTTCCAGATTAAGCCTGGCTTTGATTTCATCGTTATTCGGGGAGGATGACATGACAACCTTTTGCGTTGTTGCAGTAGTATCAGCGTACACGGGCAAGAGCTTAACCGATTGCACAGGCCTCGTTCCAGATTTCCCTGATCTGGTCTGCCAACGTAAGCGGGTCAAACGGTTTGGGAATAACGCCAGCTGCACCCAGTGCCAGATAATTTTGTACTTCGTCGCTCTGAACTTTTGCGGTCATAAACACTGCCGGCGTTGTTGCATAGCCAGGTAACCGCCGGATAGCTTTTAGAGTCTCCGGGCCGTCCATACACGGCATCATGACATCAAGAACTATCAACTGGGGCTTGCACTCATCTATCTGTTCCAACGCCTTTTGCCCGGACTCACAAGCCGTAAGCTCAAAGCCGCCGATGGCCTCCAACGCCAGCTCCGCAACCGTTCGGATATCCGGCTCATCCTCAATCATCAAAATACGCTTAAGATTTTCTGGTGCCATCCCGACTTTCCTCTCGGTGTTCAATACCCAGCCGTCGCAGTAATGTGCGGCACTCAGAGCCATCTGCTTGGTCAGCCGCCAGCAGAGCAGCTGCCCGCATCACCAACTTCGACTGGCTAACATTGCTCCTGCTTACAAAATACACAGCACCAATTAATTGTCTAAGGTCAAGGGGTAAGCGCCATTGCACCTTGATCCGATTGCCCAGTTTTTCTGCCCAATAGGCAATAGCAGAGTCAATCTGCTCAATTTCTGGCGGCTCACCGCTCTGGTCGCACTGGTTCTGCAGAACTTTTAGGGCCGCCAGCTCTCCAGCCCGGCTCAAAAGGCCCGCTGTATAGTAAATTGCAGGGTTATCTCCCACCCTTTGGGCCAAGGCCCGAGCGGAGTCAGCAACCCGCAACGCCTGCTCCTGCTCAAGGTGCGCTCGCTCCGCCAAACGCGAGCAGGCAAGTTTACCCGCAATGTCCAGAGATAAGGCAAGCGCCTGGTTCAGTGCCATCGCAACGCCAATCACACTGATGGCCTCTCTCACTGTTTTTACCGGTGTACCCGAACGGCGAAAAGATGCATTGTTCGCCACATCCAGCATTTTGGCACTCAGGGCTGGCTCCTTCTTCCACTGTTCTGCAAGCCCATTGGCATCCAGTTCGTCGCATTTTTCCATGAGTGCCAGGACAGCTGCAGTGTCAATCTGGCCGGGTAACTGTATCGCAGAATTACAAGCCGCCTCCATTTTCTCATCCAGCGTATTTGCGCCGCTATCACGAACGGTTTGCACAGGCACAAGCTCCGTCAGTCTCTGATGCAACACCTCCACTTGAAACGGCTTGCTGACGTAGCCACTGATGCCCAGATGGGCGGCAGCGAGGATTGAATCGCGATCGGCGCGCCCACTGATCATAAGCACGGGAACATCGCTCGTTGTCTGCCGCACTGCCCGTATCAATTCAAGCCCCGAGCCGTCAGGCAAATTCCAGTCGACAACAACCAGATCCGCCGGATGTTTCTGCCAGCTACTGATTGCCGATTGCACCAGAGTATAAAGCCGGATAATGGCGCCAGGATAAGCACCCGCCACAACGGTCTCCAGAAGGTCGCCAATCAGCTCATCATCTTCGAGGATCAACACATACATCGTGAGGTACTCAGTTTGCAGGTAAGAATCAAGAAAGGTCTCCAGAAGCCACAGTAACGCCGTTACGCCCTGCGCGCTTGCGCTGATAAAGAGCTCGGTCTGCGGCTTCAATGGCCTGTTCACCAGATTCATAGGCGCTAAGTGCCGCAACACCCGCACTGAAGGTCACTGAAAACTCCTCGTTGCCGGCGCTGAACACCAGCCGGGCGAAGTCCTGGTTCAGCGTTTCAAGCACTTCCACTGCCTTGTGCAGAGAGCACTCGGGCAATACAACGACAAATTCTTCGCCACCATAACGACCGATAACATCCGTACCGCGCAACCGATGACGCAACAGGTTGGATAAAGCCTTGATCACCATGTCCCCGGTTCCATGACCGTAAGTGTCGTTAACCTGCTTGAAATGATCCAGATCCAGCATGGCGACAACAGAGCTATGCCCGCTGCGAGCACAGCGCGCGTATTCACGGTTGAGTTCTGTTTTGGCGAGAGCGTGCTTCAACAAGCCAGTGAGACTGTCCAATGAAACCAGCTTGCCGAGCTGCCGGGCGCGGTAACAGCGTATTCTCGCAGTGCGCAGTAGGTACTCGTCGGACACCGGCTTGGTTACAAAATCATCACCGCCACGGGCCAATACATCCAGTTGCAAGTCGCGGTCTTCTTCGGAGGAAAAGAAAATAATGGGCAGGCTGAGCCACTCGGCCTGAAACCGAAGCATCCGGGCCAGAGCCGGGCCATCGTATTGCCCCATCTGCACATCCATAAGCAGAATGTCTGGCCGGAACTCCGTCAATTCGGCCAGCAGGCGGGATGGGTCACTGAGCGCCCGCACCTGCAAACCGCCACTGGAGAGAACCACTCGGTAGTGTTCCAGCAACTCACTGTCATCGTCTACAATCATAACCCGTCCGGTGAGCGTAGCCAGCCCTTCAGCCAGAAGCTGCTCTACCCGGTCCGCAAGCGCCGGAATATCCTGGGGCTCATCCACACACGCATCAACGCCAAAACAAGCCAGCCGGTAACGGGTAGTAAAGTCGTGGGCCTCGCTGAAGCAGATCACCGGAAGACTATGCAGCCTTGACAACCAAAGCGCGCGCTCATCCTGCAAGAGCGTGTCCCTTACCAAAACCAGGTCAACATCGTTCATGCTATCCGGCCATTGCTGACCGTGATTCAGGCTGCGTAACTGGTACCCGTATAGCGCAAGGCCCTGGGATATAAGTTCTGCCAGCTCCTGGTCTGGCTCAAGAATCAACAACTTAGACTGGCTGTCAGTCTCAGCTGGCCCGGGTTTGTGCCACCCGGTTGAAACCGGTTCGGCCTCACCCAAAAGGCTGCCAAGCCCAACAATATCGTTTTCAGAGCCGCTAGCCAGAAACTGCTTTAACTGAAGCCGAATACCCTCGTTATCAGCCCCTTCCACTACCTGATCTGCCAAGGGCTTTATAGCAATCTCAAGTTTACGCGCCTGTTCGCCAAGCTGTGTAAAGCCTAAAGTACCAGCCGATCCCGCAAGCCTGTGTAACAGCTGATAGGCAGCAACAAGTTCACTGATGGCTTCAGGGCGCTGGGATGCATTGAAGATACTGGCGACCAGCCCTTCAATTTCACGTATCGTTTTATCCCGAAAACGATTACGAAGAATTTCCAGTTTTTTCCGCACCTCGGAAGAAGGGCTTTGAGGCATAAAGGCTCTTGTTAATTATCGCGCGCAAACGCTGTGAATTCTGATTCAATTAATGTCCAATCAAAGCAAGTTTTCCGGCAAATAGCCAGACAGGAGCGCGTTTTGAATCATTTATCTCTGGGCACTCGCCTAGCAGTAATCATACTACTTGGCAGTTTGGCAACCGTTGGCTCTGTTATCTATGCCGCTTATGAAGCCTTGTTGGAGGAGTTTCAAAATAATCTATCAGGACAACAAGCAAACGAAACAGCCAGCATTTCAAGCCTGGTAAGCCAGGACTTGGAGCTCCGTGTCAATGTGATGGATCAGTTTGCCACCCTGCTGACTAACGATGGCCAGTTATTACCCCAAGGCCAACTTACAAAACTTCTAAAAAAACAGCAAAAGCTAACCGAGCTTTTCCCACACAGCCTGATGGTCTTGTCGCCTAACGCTACCGCTCTCGCAGAGAACGTTTTCGTACCGGGCAGGATAGGCACCTATTATGGTGACCGCCCCCACTGGAAAGAGGCGATTAAAACTCGCCGCCCGGTAATCAGTCGCCCCATTATTGGCCGAACAACGGGTATACCTTTGATCGTATTTATTACGCCAATCAAGGGCGACCAGGGAGAGCTCCTGGGGCTTCTCAGCGGCACCCTGGAAATGAATCATTCGCTTCTGATACCAAAAAGCGTACGAAATAACGCAAGTGAAGACGCTATTTTTCTGGTGATAGATTCAAGTAATTTCCTGTTTGTTGAGGGTTCGACCCACGAAAAGGCTATCGAGAGTCTTCCGGATCCTGGAGAAAACTTACTGATTGATGCCGCCCTGTCAGGCATTCGCTACGGCGAAGTTGAATCCGCATCCGGCGAGACGTTAATTTATGCAACCAACCACCTGCAACGCCTGGGCTGGCTTTTTATCCGCGCGGTTCCCAAGTCCCTTGCAACCGCCCCCGCGAAGCAGGCTTTCAGCCGGTTTTTCCTGATCAGCATAGGCGTAACGTTTGGCATACTACTGATGACATATGTGGCGCTCCGATCAACCACCGCATCTCTCACCCAGATGACCCGCCGCATACGCTCCATGATCCAGAAGCCTGAGTCTTCCCGGCGCCTCAAAGAAAAAGGCGCGCCAGAGGTGCGTGACCTGGCACAGGCATTTAACCAGTTATTGGATGGGCGGGATGCCAACAACCGGCTCAAGGACAACTTTGTTTCCAATGTCAGCCACGAGCTGCGGACACCGCTGACTTCAATGAATGGCGCCCTGCGATTGCTTCAGTCTGGCACCATGGGGGAACTTCCTGGGCGCGCCAAAGAGATGACTGCGCTGGCCCTGCGCAACGGCGAGCGCCTGCAACTGCTCATCAGCGACATGCTTGATTTCAACAAGCTATCCAGTGGCAAGATGCGCGTGAGTTTTCAGCTTGAAAATCTTCAGAAGTTGCTCACCGAAATCATCACCGGCAACGAAGCCATGGCGCGGGAATCCGGTGTTAGGTTGGTCGCAAGCCATGCGCCAGATATATGGCTGAACACCGACAGCCATCGGTTGCGGCAAATATTGGATAACTTCGTCAGCAATGCCATTAAATTCTCACCAGAGAATGGTTTGGTCACCATTCATGCTGAGAAAACAGACCCTGGCCGGCTGCGCATCACCACCAGCGACCAAGGCACAGGTGTGCCAGAAGACTTCAAAAACCAGATTTTTAATCGCTTTTCGCAGGCTGAGGTGGGCACCACCCGGGCGGCCAAAGGCACCGGTCTTGGGTTAGCTATCAGTCGCCAGCTTGCAGGCCTGCTGAAAGGCAATGTTGGGTTCTACAATAGCGACGGCGCACATTTTTGGGTTGAACTACCCCTTGGAGACACAAAGCTCCCAGAGGATCAGACATCATGATAACACCCGAGTTACCAGCCAATGAAAGCAAAAGACAGGCAACATTGGACCAATTACGAATTCTCGACACGCCTCCGGAAGAGCGTTTTGACCGGCTCACGCGCATGGCTGCAAGACTGTTGAACGCCCCTATCGCGTTGATTTCTCTGATCGACCGCGACCGGCAGTGGTTCAAGTCTTGTGTTGGGCTGGATGTCAGCGAGACCCCAAGAAGTATCTCGTTTTGTGGCCACGCCCTTTTCCACAGGCAGCCGCTGGTGGTCGAAGATACGCGCGAGGATGAGCGCTTTCGTGACAACCCGCTAGTAACTGGCGACCCATACATTCGGTTCTATGCAGGCACGCCTATTCACAGTGCGGATGGCCATGTCCTGGGTACCTTGTGCGTTATCGATCGCAAACCACGCACTCTCAGTGAAGAAGATTACCGGTGTTTGCGCGACCTCGCTGACTGTGCTGAAGAGCAAATCAGTGCCCGCGAGCTGGCCATTCACTACCGGGAACAGGATCTAAAGCAGAAGGATGAATCCTTGATCATGCTTAAACAGCTGGCTGATCTGGTCCCTGGGGGGCTGTATCAGTTTCGTCGCTACCCGGATGGGCGCATAAGCTTTCCATTCAGCAGCAAAGGCATTGAGCGCACGTTTGGCGTCACCCAAACGCAGATCCGCACCAATGCGGCAGTGCTTTTCGCGATGATTGATCCCGAGGATTACCCAACCGTGCTGGCCACTATCGAGGAGTCGGCCCGACAGCTGAGTACATGGTCGATTGAGTTCCGGATACGTAGAGAGAACGACAGGCCGCGCTGGCTTGAAGGCCACTCCACGCCACAGAAACTCCCGGATGGCAGCATCATCTGGCATGGGTACCTGGAAGATATTGATGACAAAAAACGGGCATTGCTGGCACTTCAGGAGAGCGAACAGCAGCTTCGGCGCCTGTTCGAACTCGCACCCACAGGTATTATTCTTGCCGATTATCGCACCGGCGCAATGATCGATGTAAACGCATCCATGCTTAAGTCGACCGGCTATCACAAAGACGAGTTCCTGAAACTTAGCTACCGCCAGCTACTTACCGCAAGCCATACATCGTTGCGCACCGAAGTTCTGGAACAGTTAAGGCAAAAGGGCTATTACGGCCCCATCGAACAGGAAATAGTCGATTGCAAGGGCACAAATTATCCGGCGATTGTTCACAGCATGCTGATACGCGATGCCTCGGATCGAAAGCTCCTCTGGGTTTTACTGGAGGACATTTCGGAGCGCAAAAAAGTCGAACGCATGAAGAACCAGTTTGTCTCTACCGTCAGTCACGAACTGCGTACACCACTCACCTCCATTACCGGAGCTGTCGGGCTGCTAGCCGCTGGAGCAGCGGGGGCGCTTCCTCAAAAAGCGCAAGATATGATGGCTATTGCAGAGCGCAACGCCCGGCAACTTGCAACGCTTATCAACGACCTGCTGGATATTGAGAAGCTGGTAGCTGGCAAGCTAAGCATCAACATGCAACGCCAGCTGTTGCCCCTATTGCTTGAACAAGCGGTCAATACAAATCAAGCGTATGGCGCGCAGCGGGAAGTCACTATCCACCTGGCGCCAGACACCCCAAAAACCGATATATTTGTAGACGGCCAGCGCCTGCTGCAGGCACTGAACAACCTGATATCCAATGCGATAAAATTCTCACCCGACAATAGTCGCGTCGTTGTATCTGCACACCAACAAATATCCGAAGGCACACCAACGGTCACTATTGCCGTGCAAGACAGCGGCCAAGGTGTTCCGGAAGCCTTCCGGGATCAGATTTTCCAGCGTTTTGCTCAGGCAGACAGCTCCGATACCCGCAGCCAGGGAGGAACCGGCCTTGGGCTCGCCATAACGCGCGAACTGATTACCGTAATGGGGGGCGAAGTTGGCTTTGAGTCTCTGCCGGGCCAGGGCGCTACCTTCTGGGTGCGTTTACCGGAAGCAGGCAAAGACAACCCATAAAAAAACCGACAGCCCTTAACGGGCTGCCGGTTTTCAGTGTGAACCAGAAAACCAGTTGGCTCAGGCAGACTTCAGCATTTCACGCACCACATAGTGCAGGATGCCACCGTGAACGTAATACACGGCCTCATTCGCTGTATCGATCCGCGACTTCAGATCACAGGTTGCAGTGGAGCCGTCCTTGTAGGTTACCGTCATGGTCAATGTCTGACCCGGTGTTATCTCACCAGACAATCCGCCAATGCTGATGGTTTCCTCTCCAGTCAGTTTAAGGCTCTTACGATCCGTGCCTTCCGGGAACTGCAGCGGCATCACGCCCATACCGATCAGGTTGGAACGGTGAATCCTCTCGTAGGATTCAGCCACCACCGCACGAACACCCAGCAAGCGCGTACCCTTGGCAGCCCAGTCGCGACTGGAACCCGTGCCATATTCCTTACCGGCAATCACAACGAGCGGCGTACCTTGTTCCTGGTACTTCATGGCGGCATCGTAAACCGGCATTTGTTCCCCGGTGGGTACAAACTTCGTGAAGCCACCTTCAACGCCGTCCAGCATTTCATTACGGATGCGCACGTTGGCAAAGGTGCCGCGCATCATCACCTCATGGTTACCCCGACGAGAGCCGTAAGAGTTGAAGTTTTTCGGCTCAACCCCGTGCTTCTGCAGGTACTTGCCAGCAGGACTGTCGGCGCTGAACGAGCCGGCGGGGGAAATGTGATCGGTGGTTACCGAATCTCCCAGCAGAGCCAGAATATTCGCGTCATGGATATCTTCCACCGGTTCAGGTTCCGGGCCCATGCCCTCGAAGAACGGCGGGTGCTGGATATAAGTGGAATCTTCTGACCACTTGTACACTTTGGTTTCTGGCACTTCTATAGCCTGCCAGGTGGCATCGCCGTCAAACACAGCGGCGTATTCGGTGCGGAACATGTCGGTTTTGACTTTTTCCACTGCCTCAGCCACTTCCTGCTGACTCGGCCACAAGTCTTTCAAATACACCGGGTTGCCATCCTGGTCTTTTCCCAGCGGATCTTTCTGCAGATTCAACCGCACGTTTCCGGCCAATGCATAGGCTACAACCAGGGGCGGTGATGCCAGCCAGTTGGTTTTAACCAACGGGTGGATACGCCCCTCAAAGTTACGGTTGCCAGACAGCACCGAGGCCACCGTTATATCGCCATCAGCAATGGCTTTTTCAACCGCATCTGGCAGCGGGCCTGAGTTGCCGATACAGGTTGTGCAGCCGTAACCCACCAGGTCGAAACCCAGCTTGTTCAGGTCGTCCTGGAAGCCACCTGCGTTGAGATACTCCGTTACCACCTTTGAGCCAGGCGCCAGTGAGGTTTTTACCCAGGGTTTGGTTTGCAAACCTTTAGCCACCGCTTTCCGGGCTACCAGGCCGGCAGCCATCATCACGCTGGGGTTGGACGTGTTGGTGCACGACGTGATAGCGGCAATCACTACCGCGCCCGGGTCAAGGCGTGTCTGCTCCCCATTCATTTCCAGCGGTTGACTCGACGGGTGATGGTAGCTGTCATCCACACCCACCGCTGTCTGGCCACCTTCTGATTCCAGATTGCTTTCACGGCTGTCAGCCGCCTCCGGCACGCCTTCAGCAGTTGACATCAACAGCTCAAACGTTGATTTCATGTTCTTTAGCGCCACCCGATCCTGCGGCCGCTTCGGCCCGGCCATGCTGGCTTCCACTTCGCCCATATCGAGTTCGAGGGTGGCCGTGTATACCGGCTCATGACCGGGTTCACGCCATAACCCCTGGGCTTTGGCATAGGCCTCAACAAGCTCAACCTGGTCGTCGTCGCGACCTGTCAAACGCAGGTACTTAAGGGTTTGCTCGTCTACCGGGAAGAAACCACACGTTGCACCGTATTCCGGAGACATGTTGGCGATGGTGGCACGGTCTGCCACTGGCATGTCTTTAAGACCATCGCCATAAAACTCTACAAACTTGCCAACGACACCTTTTTTGCGAAGCATTTCGGTAACGGTCAGAACCAGATCCGTGGCGGTGATGCCTTCACGCAATTTACCGCTAACCTTGAAGCCCACTACTTCCGGTATCAGCATGGATACGGGTTGCCCAAGCATGGCAGCTTCTGCTTCGATACCACCCACACCCCAGCCAAGAATGCCCAGGCCGTTAATCATGGTGGTGTGGGAGTCGGTTCCCACCAGCGTATCCGGATAGGCGATGGTTTTATCACCCTGCTCTTTGTGCCACACGGTTTTACCAAGATACTCAAGGTTTACCTGGTGGCAGATACCGGTTCCTGGCGGAACCACACGGAAGTTATCAAAAGCTTGCTGGCCCCAACGCAGGAATTCATAGCGCTCCTGGTTGCGCTCCATCTCGATGGCTACGTTTTTTCCAAAAGCAGAGGCAGTGCCGAACTCGTCGACCATCACCGAGTGGTCAATCACCAGGTCCACAGGAGACAGCGGATTGATCAGCGCAGGGTCCCCGCCCGCCTTTTTGACGGCCTCTCGCATAGCGGCCAAATCAACCACACCGGGCACGCCGGTAAAGTCCTGCATAAGCACCCGCGCTGGGCGGAATTGAATCTCGGTGTCCGAGCGCTGATCTTTCAGCCACTGCACCATGGCATCAATGTGGCTTTCATCCACCGTTACGCCATCTTCATTGCGCAACAGGTTTTCCAGTAGCACTTTCAGTGAAAAGGGTAGTCGGTTGATATCACCGAGGGATTCTGCCGCTTTGGGCAGGCTGTAATAATGGAATGTTTTACCGCCCGCGTTCAGGCTGGTCAGTGTTTTCAGGCTGTCTTTGCCAAGGCTATCATTCGACATGGTATGCCTCCTGTGATGAATTGTTATCCTACTACTATCGCATCGTTTCAGCAGACTTCAACTCACAACAGTTGATGTCCGCCATTCAACTTGTGAATGGCGGACGATAAAAACATTTTTGACCAGGCTGCTAACGTGTTTTGTAAGCGGCAATCAATGTGTCCACTTCTGCAATCATACGTTCGATTTCTGCAGCCATCGCCTGGGACTTTGACGCCTCCTGAACAACCTCCTGGCTCTGCTCGGCGACCTGCTGAACGCTTTGATTGATCTGTCCGGAAGCCACCGCCTGCTGCTCGGTAGCATAGGCAATTTGCAGGTTCATGCCGTTTACCTCAGCAATTGCCGCTTCAATATCCGCAATCGCGATACCAGTTTGATTGATTGCTCCGAAGGTCTCCCGCGAGCGGGTCTGGCCTATTTCGATGGCGGCCAGAGTAGCTTCAGAAACGTTGGCCAACCCATCAATTGTGGTGCGAATTTCAGTAGTGAAGTCCTGAGTTCGCCGTGACAGATTACGAACTTCATCCGCTACCACCGCAAAGCCTCGACCGTGCTCGCCGGCACGGGCAGCCTCTATGGCTGCGTTCAGGGCAAGCAGGTTGGTCTGATCTGAAATATCGTTGATTGAAGCGATAAACGTACCGATTGACTGAACTTTCTCTACCAGTTCGGTGACCATGCGCGAAGAGTCTGTGAGCGCTGTATTGGTTGCTTCAGTCATCGCAATGGCGCTCTGAATGTGGCGAGCACCCTCTGCAGACGCCTCTGCAGAGCGGGTTGCAGATTCAGCTGCAGATTGCGCGTTGCGGGCTACGTCCTGAATCGTTGCCGTCATCTGGTTGGTGGCAGCCGCCGCCTGGTCAGTCTGGGCCTGCTGTACCTCTATGATCCGGTTAGTGGAGGTACCTGCAGCCGTCAGGGCTAAGGCACTCGTATGCAGCTGGCTGGAGAGTCCCCGCACAGACTCAATCAGTTCAGCAAACTGGGTCATCATGGTATTGAACGCCTTGGCGGCAAGATCATCCTTTGCATTTTCCAGGCGGCCGCGCAAGTCATGCTCATCATCAAAGGCGCTAACCAGTGCGATAATTTCCCGTGAGCGCTTCTGCTCAGCGGCCATTCTGATTGCAAAAAACGACAGGATGCCGGCTTCAAAAATCACGAAGGCCGCGTGCACTGCGGTAATAGACCAACTACAACCATAATTGAAAAGCATCGCCGGCATGCCACCGATAACCGCTTCCGACAGCTGCAACGCCGTGAGCACCAAATGGTGCACCGCGATCAATGCGGCTGCCGCAACCACTGGCAGCCAGTCGCGGTAGGCGATTGCGAGCGCCAGCGCTGCAAAAATATGGAAATGCATTTCAATGCGCCCAAGCTGAGCCTGAATCATGGTGGCCGAGAACAGCATCAGACACATGCAAAAAAGTACGCCACAAGCACGGGTTCCACGAAGCCAGCTATAACCGGAAATGACCAGCGCACCAATTGCCAGAGATGCTGTGATCGCAAAGCCGGAGGTTCCGTACCCCCAGGGCACAAGCAGGCCCACTACCGGCACGTGAGCCAGCAACAGCCAGAGCATGCTCCGGTCTGCGCTGAGCAATTCCTGCCGGTGCAGATGCTGAATGTTATCAGTTGAATTCACAGTGCCACCTCATCTTGTGATCAGGTCTGGATGACCTGCTCAACTAGTTAATCGGAAAACTCGCCATCGCACTTCAGTCTTCAGTGGGCTCTATGAGCCGCGCAAGATCAGCATTCACCCGCTGCAAGTCCAGTTCAGGCGAGGCATACAAAAGCTGTCGCCGGTTATCCGCTGTTACTACATAGAGCCGCGCGCCGTGGTTAATTTCCTGGCTGGCCCCCTGTCGGCCGGCAAAATCACCATACTCATCAGCCAGTGTCTGGGCCTGCCGGAAGTTCGCCGGTCGCACAGCTCGGAAGTTCTGGCCCAGCACTCCCATCACTCCATCAAGTTCCTGCTGACTGTCGTTTTCAGGGTCCAGAGAAACAAATACAAACTGCACCGGCCGGTCATGCCAGTGATCATGCAGCGCCTTGAGGTTCAGCAACTGAAGCGGGCACACCGTGCCGCAACTCCGATAACCAAAAAACACTACGTTCAGGCCAGTACTCGGTACTTCCGCACCTGGCAAAGTTGGAACGGGTACATCAGTTTTGTAGCCGTAGAACCCGGATTCCCTACCAAATTCGCTTAAAAGGCCTTGTGCAAACGGCAAAGCCACGGCCACAACCAAAGCAGCCAGTAGCAGGATGGCGGATACAGGTCTCATAGCAGGTATCCTGCATTTGGTGTGCCGAAGGGTTTTTTGCATTAACTGCGGATCTGACAACGGTTAACGGCCACGCTGGCATATTCTTTAGGTGTCATATTTGCGATCATAAAAGCATATTTATATCCAGGCAGGACTTCCTCCGACCATGAAACACGATTGCCACTACCACCCCGGCGACCCTGCCAAATGGCACTGCGGTGAATGCCAGGTTCATTACTGCACTCGCTGCATGCCCGATGCCGATACGCGTCAGCGCAAGGCATTGTGTCCGAACTGCAGCAAAGCCATGCGGTATCTGGGAGCTGCGACGGAAGTAATACCTTTCTGGAACCGGATCGGATCTTTTTTTCGTTACCCGTTCCACTCTGATCCGCTGATCGTCATCGCAATCTGCACGCTGGTGCCTCTGGTAGCTCCCGCTAACCTGATCGGAATTCTGGTCTGGCTGTTGCTGGCACTGGCGCTGTTCAAGTACACCTATGCGGTGATCAATCACACAGCTGAGGGCCACTTGACGCCGCCCACTGTGTCAGTTGCCTTCACCGGCAGCGGGTTTAACATTGTTATTCTCCAACTGCTGGTGTTCATTGTGATGGGCGGCCTGGTTGGAACCGCCGCTATGCTGGGTGGGCCTTTGCTGATGCTGCTGGCACTGGCTTTTGTGGTGCTGGCGCTGCCCGCCAGTATTATGGTCCTGGCCATGGAGCGTTCCGTGGGTGCTGCGATAAATCCGATGAATCTGGCGGTGCTTATTTCTCGTATTGGCACCCCCTACTTCCTGCTCTATGGCTATCTCATTTTACTTACCCTGGCCTCAGGCGTAGCCCAGGACTTTGCGTACAATCACTTCCCGTTCTGGCTTTCACAGCCTTTGTCCGGTTTTCTGAACAGTACCTTCACTCTGATTCTGTTCAATATGCTTGGCTACCTGTTATTTCAGTATCAGGAAGAGCTGGGGTTCGCCTCTGATATTCAGGATGAGTTTGCGGGCGAGGATATGCATCAACGGGATCGCGGTGCGCGTTTTGATGCAGACATTGATATGAACCTGAAGGACGGTAACTACGACCGGGTTCAAAGCATGCTGAAGGAAGCACTCAAGCGCAACCGGAATGACCCAGTACGCATCGGTCAGTTATACAAGCTGCTGACGGCTCAGAATGATGCAACGGAGCTTTATCAGTACCATCCACGAATTCTGGCCTGGCTGGCGGACCGCAACGATGGTGAAGGCATAGCCTCTCTGCTCGGCACGCTTGAGTATGCGGAGCCAGGCTTCAAATTGGATGACCCGGAACTGGCCGTGCGCTGCGCCCGCTGCCTGTACCAACGTGGACAATACAAGCTGGCCATTCGGCTGTTACAGGATTTTCATAAGCGTTTTCCGGACAGCGATGAGCTGGCTCCGGCGTACTTGTTGTTGGCGCAAAGTTTGGCCAACGGTTTGAACCAATGGGAAAAAGCGACGGCTTTTCTGACATTTATCCAGAAGCGCTGTGTGAATCACCCGTTGCATGAACAGATCCCGGCGTTCCTGGCACAGGCTGAGAAGCGGGAGCTGCTCAAAGGCCCGAGAGCCTCATTCGCAATGCCAGACTAGGGAAGCTTGGAGCAAGGCCTGTGAGGGCGAAGCTCCCAAAAACACGCTGTAAATACATCCCTGTACGCTCGGCTCCGCCATCCATGGCTACGCACGGTTTTTGGGAGCTTCGCCCTCACAGGCCCCCGGCTAAGTCAGCTCGCCTGTAGCAGCTGACGGTAGTGCCGAGCCTTTGGCGCCATCTGCAGTTTCTCAAACTCCTCAGCAAGCAACCGACAGGCCTCTGACGTCAGCAGCGGATCATCCGCACCACGCAGTCGCTCAAAGGCCTTCTCGGCCGCCTTCAGATCGTGCTGTTTAAGGCTGGCGAACAGCACGCGATTGTGATCCTCAGCCGCAAGCGGGTGGTGGCTCTCGCCCTTTCTCAGGTATTCCTGCCACACGGCAATCACCTGCTCTGGCAACCGGCGACTCAGAGCCTCATTCGTCAGCTCGCGGGTAAGGGCGAGATATTCGGGCAAGTCCGGGCGCAGTTTGGCGAGGTTGTACAGGTGCTCTAGCAGAATGGGCCTTTCCGGATACTGCTCGCGTAACGCTTCGAACTGGCGCTTGGCCACGCCAAAATCCATGCGCCCCAAGCTTGCCATGGCCTGGGCATAACCGGTGGTAAAAAGCTCGTCCTGCGCATCTTCTTCTGGCTCAAAAAACTCCTCCCGCACCTGCAGCCAGCTTTTACCCAGCAACCATACAAGCCCTGCACCCGCCAGCAAACCGCCGGCATGGGCCATATAAGCAACGCCGGTTGCGCCGGCGAACCAGTAGTCGTAGATTTCTTTGCCCAGCCACACGGGCAATATGGCCAGCGCAGGGGCTCGGAAATAGTTGAAGTACACGCCTAAAAAATAGAAAAACCGGATTTTCTGTAAGCCATAAATAGCCACGTACATGCCCATCAGCCCGGAAATCGAGCCGGATGCTCCCACCAGAGGAATATAGCTGCCCTTGGAAAAGGCTGTGAAAACAACGCCCGATAGTGCGCCGCACACCAGGTAGGCCAATAAAAAACGGCCGGGGCCTAGAGCTTTTTCAACCGTAAAGCCAAGCAGGAACAGGAAGACCAGATTACCGATAATGTGTCCCCAGCCTCCGTGCAGGAACTGGTAGGTAATCAGCGTGTATAAAGACAGTTTTGCGGGGATCAAGCCCAACTGCTGGGCGCTCAGGCGCTGGATGTACGTCTCTTCAATGAGTGTACGTTGTTCCAGCCAGCGTACGCGCTCTGCCGGGGCCCAGAGCACATCCTGATTCTGCAACAGGTACTGGTAGAACTCGCGGTCCATAAGCAAGCTGGCAGAGAGCCAGAAATCTTCGCCCTCCTCCCTCAACTTCTGAAACTGCTGCAACTCAAGAGCTCGCTCATCCTCGCCTTCAAAGCGTATTTTTCGTTGCAGATACTCTTCATAAGCCGGCCCCTCCAGCTGAGGCAACCCAGAATCCACATAAACACCCACCGCCCGCTCAAGTTTGCGGTTGTCTGCCCCCTGGTAAAACAGGAAAACCAGCATGCAGGCCAGCATCAAACCGAGGGTGATCCAAGGCGGGCGCTTCCAGTTAACGGCGTTTTCGGCAGGAATAATCAGCATGGGTGGTCACAATTCATCATAATCTGTCCCTGAAAAACTGCTTTTTATCACAGTAGTGTCTTATTTTCGCGCTTAAATGGTTTCTAGCGTGAATGTCATGTCGACCATCCGCCAATTGCCGTTATTTCTGCTCAGGCTAATAGTGAGCGGGAATAACAAGAAAAACCAGAGACCTGAAACAAGGATACTGCAGATGACCATACTCGTATTGGACAACCCGGAGTTGATTGCCAAAGCTGCCGTGGCTTCCGGCTTTAATGCAGCTACCCTTCTGGCCGAAGGCAAGCGCCCACATCGCATAAGATTTCACTACGGTTTCAACAAGCACGCACTGGACATTTCAGATCGAGCGATTATCCGGCAACATGCCGTTTACCTGTGCCAGCATCCGTCCGCCAGTGTGCAGATTCATGGTCATTCGGATAATTTTGGCGCCGAAGATTACAACCAGTTTTTATCCCGGCAGCGGACCAGTGCTGTCGCTCGGCTTCTGGTTGAAGAAGGGGTTGCCGAATCGCGCATTCTGGCAGCAAGCTGGGGGTCAGCTCGCCCGTTCACAACACCAGACGATCGGGCCGCCAACCGCCGGGTCGAGATAGAATATCTAACCCACGATATGGCCAAAGCCCTCTAGGAACATTAACAACCCGGGGCCAGCATGGGTGGCCCCGGCCGTTTCGGCTGGAGCAATCAGCCGTACACGCTCCAAACATTCCATAGCAGCATAACCGCCGCCGCCAGAATGGCCAGCCAAGTCAACACAACACCAAGCGCACGCGCTTTATGGGTATTGCCTTGGCCGTTAATCATGCCCCATGCGTGCAGAAGACGACCAACCACCAGAGCCATGCCGGCCCAGTATACAAAGCCGCTGGCGACACCATTGAGCTCCGCAATACCCAGCATGATCAGCCCGATCGGTGCGTATTCCACAAGGTTTCCGTGGGCGCGAATGGCGGCTTCGAAATCAGGATCGTCGGTAACCCCCATGCCTTTGTTGTACTTCAGGCGAAATTTCACCACATGGGCTGAAAGCACCAACAGCAAAATACCGAGTACGGCAGCAAACACTCCGGTAACAGGTACAATCATGCTCAGCTCTTCCTGATTTGGCTAACAATAGCCAGTAGTAATACGGCACCTACGGTTGCGGTTACCAGCTCACCAATGGCGCCCTGAGCCGCCAAGCCCAGCAGGCGGAAAACAAAACCGCCAAGAAACGAGCCAACAATACCAATGCCAATGTTGGCCAGCACACCAAAGCCGCGGCCTTTCATAATTAGACCAGCCAGCCAGCCGGCCACACCGCCAATAATCAGAAACAAAATCAGGTTCATTGTTTGCATCTCCTTGAGGGACTTCGTTTGAGGAATTCCTTAAACAGAGCGATCAGGCCCGACCTATTTCAGCGATAGCCTCTGACATCTCTTTATGGCAGCGCGCGATCAGAGCAGGAACATCTTCAATGGTAAGGCCTGTGGTTTCCACCGGGGGCAGAATCCGGATAGTTACCGGCTCGCGCCTGCCCAACCAACCCAGCGTTTTATTCCGATACTCAGCCGTACATACCATAACAATTGGCGCCCCGGTCGTCACCGCTGCATAAAAAGCACCTTTTTTGAACTTCTGTAGCCCCCGACCCTTGCTTCGTGTGCCTTCCACAAAAACCCACAGGCTTTTATCGTCACGGGTGATCGCGTCGCTGGTGGCCTGCATTGCCGCAATAGCTTTGCGGGCGTGAGCCCGGTTCAGCATCACATTGCCGCCCAGCCAGAACACCTGACCAAAGAACGGAAGCCAGATTAGTGATGACTTGCCTACGGTTACGGTGCGAGGCGCCACCAGATCACCCACCACGAAAAGATCATCGTTGTATTGGTGGTTGGCAATAGCAACCACAGGCCGATCCTGGGGCATGTGTTCTGAGCCTTGCAAAGGGCGCTTCATACCGAGTATTGCGCGGCCGGTCCGCGCCATTGCTATGGCCAGAAGCCGGTTATTATCGGGGTTGAACGGCCTGAGAATATAAAGCGGCAAGGCGAGCATACAAAGCAGAGGAACACTCAGCCAAGCCAAAAAATTTCTGATAAAGCCCATACGGCAAACTCTGCAACAGGATTTTGGCGCACAAGTGTACGCCAAGTTTATAGGCCTGCAACAGTATCAATTTCCCCTAAGGAACCCTGGCTGCGATCGTCCTCAATGTGTGCCTCCACCACGTACCGCAGCGGGCCACCGGCATCCATGCTGTCGAACGGATAGCAAGTGATTAGCAGAAGGGTTCCCGCCGACAGCTTATGAGTATCAATGAATTCCGACCGGCTATCCACAATTCTTGTTTCACGCACCCGGTATCCTTGCCAGCGCCCTTCCCGGTTTTGCAGCCGCAGTTCATTGCCGGGCTCCAGGTATTTAAGAGGCCGAAAATGAGTGTCCCGGTGGCCGGCAATAACCACTGCCCCTTGTTGGCCGCTTGCACCCATCACTTGTCCCGGCCCAAAAGCCAGACTCTCTCCATGGACACCCGCCAGCACAATCATCGAGTCGCCAAGCTCAGGCATGGACAATTTCGCCACCGGCCAGGTATCGGCCCATGGCCAAGGCCGGGATTCGGTTTGCCGGGCCTGGCTTTCAGCCCAAGCCATTTCCAGCAGCTCTTGAGCCACCACCGCCTTTATGGGAACCCACAAACCGAACACCAGCAACAGCGCAGAGCTTGTCATAAGTAGCAGCAGTGAGCGACTCATGGGTAGACCCGCCTTTGAAGCAGTGCAATAGCGGCACAGAGCAACAAACCAAGCAGACCCAAGGCAATCAGAAGAGGCGCAAACGTTGCCGTTTGTGGATAGCGCATCATGCCGGGCTGGCTACCCGCGGGCAGCAAGGTTGGCAGATCTTCTTTCACAAGAACGCTCTCGGACGTCCGGGCGGGCGTTCTATCTACCGCCACAAAACTTGTGTATGGCGACATAAGGCTGTGTTCAACCGCCAGCTTGGTGATTTTTGCTTTATCTGGCTCCTGCCCCTCTACCCGCGCCTCATCCAGAAGGCTGTCTATCTTCTCCCGCGCCCAGTAGCGGTTCAGCCCTGTTCCGGAAGCGGCTTGCTGCAAATCCAGGCTTTGCTGCCACTTCCCACCACCGGGCAATCGGCCTGACACTCTCAGCTCGCCGGCAGGCGGCACACCGCGCACAACCTGCAACAAAGGCTCACCCTGAAACAAATCACCGGGCCGGCGCGGAAAGCTGTCCGCCATTGTGGGTACGGCCTGGCCCGGCCAGCTCACCTCAATATCCGTTAGCATCGGTGCCTCCATAGCCGAAAACAACCGAGCCAGAGGGCCACGGATGTCTGCTGGATCCTGCACAGAGGTATAGCTACCACGCCCCCAACGCGACGCCTCACGCATAAAGTGCATGTTGGGCGCCGAACCTATAGCCACAGTGAAAAGCCTGTGATCGCCCAACTGGCGACGGATTTGGCTGAACAGCGCCGACTCATTGCCTACCGCACCGTCCGTCATGAACACCACTTGGCGCACCCTTGTCGATTCTTCCGGTGATTCATCTCCCGGCAGCTCAGCCGTGCTCCTGCCCTGGCTCTGCAGAGCCAGGGTCAGAGCTGGCGCCATTTCCGTGCCGCCGTCGGCCTTCAACCGGCTCACATACTGGCGTGCCCGAGCCAAATTATTGGCCGTCGCCATTTCCGGTTGCATAAACAGGGCGTGAGGCTGGGAGTTAAACTGAATCACATTAAACCGATCACCAGGTGCCAGCGTCTCCAACCCCTGCTGTAACGCCTCCCGCGCCTGTCGAATGGATTCCCCAGCCATGGAACCGGAGGTATCAATCACAAACGTTAGTTCCCTTGACAAATGGGCTTTACCGGCCCGCCCCGGCAGCACCATAGCCAGCAAAAAATCTTCCCCTTCCCATTGCTGATGAAAAACGGCGGCTCCCGGCTCTTGGCCTGCAAGAGGCTGCCAGCGCAATACAAAATCCCGGTTCATTACAATATCCCCCACCTGAGGTAGAACCGTCACCACCTGCCCATCTTGCTGAGTAGCCACCTCATGGCTGGGGCTGAATACCCGGGCCAGCGGAAGCCCGGCATCAATGGTGAACTGAACCGAAGCCCGGTGGCTGTCAGCTGCCACGTCGGCCACATCCACCGTAAACGGGCTGATGGCGTCGGCATCCGGCACCTCCGCGGTGGGCACCGCCCAACCACCCTGCCACTGCTGCGGCGTGACCGCCAAAGGTGCACCCGGCATATACCTCGGTGTGAGAGTCGTTGGCACACTCAGCTCAAAAACCCCATTCTGGTAACGCACCAGCTGCTGATATTTAAGCTCCACACTCACCGCTGCCCCGGGCGGAATATTCGCCACCCGGGTGGTAAACAGATTCGGCCGCTGCTGCTCAACAGTTGCCGCATGACGCCCCGAATCCCGCGCCTTCTCATAGGTTTTCCTGGCTTCCTCACGGGGCTGAACCTCACCTACAATCGTGCGCCTTCCCACCTTCATGGTCAGCCCGTATACACTGGCCTTCTCCGGCAGCGGAAACACAAACACCCCTTCGCGCCACTGGTCACTTGTGTTCCGAAACGTTCGCACCAGCTTGCTGTCTGCAATCAGCCCACTAACCCGAACATCAAAATCACTCCCCAGCACCAACGCCGGTTTCTGCCACTGGCCCTTGCCGTCGACAAAATGCAGCGCACCTGCGGAGTCCTCGCTACCCGTGCTGGCTTCTGCGTATAGCGGTTGAACAAACAAAACCAGCAGCATAGCCATCCACAAACTCACACCTTCCATAAAGCGCCGAACACGAAGCGAGCGATCTGCACTGTGCTGAGAAGATAGGGCAGAAAACATCATGGCAAGATCCTTTGGCGACACGATTCATTAAGACCTGGCCATTTCAACAACCCGAAAAGGAACTCCCGTGGCAGAATCAGACATTCCACGAACAAAAAATGATGAATTATGACAACACCGCAAGCTAACCTTGTTCTGAACGCCCGCCGTGTTTAAATAGAACCTCATAACCCACGGATAACAGCCAGCACCATGAAAAAACACCTGGTCCTGATAGAGGACGAACCCGCCATTCGCGATAATTACCGCGCCGCCTTCGAACGCCGCGGCTATCGCGTATCCACCTACGGTGACCGCTCATCCGCCTGGCAGGTGCTGCGCCAAAGCCTGCCCGATCTCGCCATTATTGATGTCGGCCTGGGCGATGAGCCCGAAGGTGGGTTCACTCTGTGCCAGGATTTGCGCTCACTGTCCGGAACCTTGCCCATCATCTTTCTCACGGCTCGAGACAGCGATATTGATTCCGTACACGGCCTACGCCTGGGCGCTGACGACTACGTCACCAAAGACATGAGCATGGAACACCTGCTGGCACGGGTAACCGCCTTGCTACGCCGGGCCGATGCGTGGTCAGAAGCCCTGCAAAAGCCGGACGAAGTGGTGAGCCGTGGCCGCCTCAACCTCAACGTTGACCGCATGACCGTGGCCTGGGATCAAACAGCAATAGACCTCACAGTTACTGAGTTCTGGATGCTGCACGCACTGGTTCAACACCCCGGGCATGTGCGCAGCCGCGACCAACTGATGGAAGCCGCCAGCACGGTTCTGGATGACAACACCGTCACCTCCCACATCAAACGCATCCGGAGCAAATTTCTGCAGCTCGACAGAGCCTTTGACGGCATCCAGACCGCCTATGGCATGGGCTACCGCTGGAATGCCCGTGAGCTCTGATTCGTGACGCTAAAGCGCCAGCTTTTTATTGCCAGCCTTTTGATGCTGCTGATCCCGTGGGCGGGCCTGCAGTTTGTGCTGGAGCTGGATCAGGCTCTACGACAGCAAGCGCTGCAGCAGTTAAAGGACCAAGCAGATCGACTGGCACAAACGGCGGGAGATCTAAGCCTGGGGCTTCCCACCGTTGCAGCTCAGACCTCCGCTATTTATGTAGAAAACCTCAGTAACCCCCTCAACCTGGACGGCTACAGCGATGACTGGCCCGGCTACGACGAGGCAGAACAGTTTCAACCTTGGCAGCCTGCCGAACAGCCAGATGAGCTGTTGGACAAAACGCAAAAACCCACCCTGCACTGGCAGGCCGCCACCGACCAACGCCATCTGTACCTGCTGATACGTATTCGTAACCGCCAGCCCGTTTTCTTTGACCCGGGCGCGCCAGAACAACTTCATGATCAGCTGATACTTTGGCTGGAGCCCGCGGGGAGAAAGCTTAATCCGAATGCCCAGCCTGCCTCCTGGCTTGTACGCACCCCTGCTCCTGGCAAGGTTTACGCAACAATTTACCGCCCCGGTGATACCACTGCAGAAAATGGGCAAACACCCGACTACCGGGTGAATGGTTACTGGCACAGTGTGGGCAACGGCTGGCAGCTTGAACTAGAACTACCCAAACCACCGCAAGGCAGTCGCCTGGGATTTTCCGCCCAGCGCCGGGGCAACGCTGATTCGGCAAACATATCAACGTCCACCGACCCGCTACCGGTTCTGGTCGAACGCAAACCCGAGCTTGAGCGGCAACTGCTTCCAGGAATGAGCAAAGGACAAACTGCCCGGCTAATCGAGCCGGCAGGCTGGGTGGTCGCCCAACAATCAACGCCGGCCCGACAGGCACCGCCAGAGTTCGACGCGCTCAGCCCTTTGCAGGTTGTTGAACATATAAGCCTTAATGTCTTGCGAGCGCTGGTACAGTTTTATCAACCCAGGCCTGCCACCCTGGCTGCCAGTACCAATCGGCTAGATATGAACACCCTGCCAAGCGAAGGCCTTGTTCGTCATGAAAACGACAGCGTCTGGCTGATGACCAAACAGCCCGTGTTCGGGGGCAGGACTCTGGTGCTTGAGCAATCCCTGGATCAGCTACTAACGCTGTCGGGATCCACCCTGGGGTCCGTTATTGCCCGCAGTACTCTGATTATTATCGGCCTGACGTTGGTTCTGCTGGGATATGCCAGCTGGTTGTCCTGGCGTATTGCCCGCTTGCAGCGCGCGGTCAGCGCTACCATCGATCAAGATGGTCGAATCATTGGCACTCTGCCGGGCTCCGGAGCCCGGGATGAGCTGGGGCAGCTGCAGAACCATTTCGCTCAGATGGCCGACCGACTGCACGGCTACAACCGTTATCTGGAGAGTTTTTCACGGCGCCTGTCTCATGAACTCAAAACCCCGGTGGCCGTGGTTCGTTCATCCCTGGAAAACCTCTCCCACAGCGAAACAGAAGAGGAACGTTCGCAATATATCGGGCGTGCGGCTGCGGCCACCGAGCGGCTGCGCCAAATCCTTAATGGCATGAGCGAGGCGGCACGACTGGAACAGAGTTTTGATCATGCCGACAAAGAAGTCTTCGATTTGGCCGACGTCACCGGCCAGGCTACGGAGGCCTACCAGTCCCTGGACGCGCATCACCAATTTGATTACCTGGGGCCAACGTCCGGCGTGAGCCTGACAGGCTCTCCAGAACTGATGGTACAACTGCTTGATAAGCTGGTAGACAACGCCAGAGATTTCACACCACAGGACGGCCGGATCCAGATCGAGCTTAAGCAAGCGGAAAACCAGTTCTGCCTGTCGGTATTTAACCAAGGCTCAGCCCTGCCAGACAACCCGGATACCAGTATTTTCAGCCCTTTCGTGTCGGTACGCAAAGGCCAGGAAGAGGGTCATCTTGGCCAGGGCCTTCTCATTGTGCAGCTGATTGCAGATTTTCACGGCGGCCGTGTTGAAGCGAGAAATGAAGCTCGCAACGATATTGAAGGTGTCTGTTTTCAGGTCACTATTCCGGCCGATCATGTTTGATATCAAAATATGTACCAGCCACTCGCGGCTCAATCAAAGCAATTATCTCCGGCAAACTGCCGGAAAAACTGCTGGGCAGTACGGCCGTTGCGCACGCCTTTCTGGGTTGCAAAGCGAATAGCTTCGCGGTGCAGGCTTTCCCGATCTGCAATGCCTGGAAACAACGCATCCACTGCCTGTAGATAGATCTCTTGCGGAAACGCATAGAACGACAACTGCAGGCCAAAACGATCGGCCAGGGAAACCTGCTCTTCTATTGCCTCGGCAGGGTGAATTTCACCATCCTGAGTGTGGCCTTTCAGGTTATCGGACATGAATTCCGGCATCAGATGCCGCCGGTTAGACGTGGCATAAACACGAACGTTCTCGGGCGGCAGTTCCAGGGAGCCTTCCAGCACGCTTTTCAAAGCCTTGTAACCGGATTCACCTACATCAAAGGACAGGTCATCACAGAAGATAATGAAGCGAAACGGCAGATCGCAGATATCGTCCACAATCTCCGGCAGGTTCACCAAATCATCCTTATCTACCTCTATTATTCTCAGGCTCTGCTCTTTGTAGCGATTCAGCAGCGCCTTGATGAGGGACGACTTACCCGTTCCTCTGGCCCCCCAAAGCAGTACATTGTTTGAGGGCTCTCCTGCAAGAAAGCGCTCAGTGTTACGTGCAAGCGCCTGTTGCTGTCGATCAATACCTGTCAGGGAACCCCATTGAACAGGGTCCAGCCTTCGAACGGCGCGCAGCCCTGCGCGATGGCGGCGCCACACCGCTGCCGGAGTTGATGACCAATCAAAGGGTTGGTTTTCAGACATAAGCGCTCTTCCTGTTCAGCTGTTTATCTATATGCACACCGGCTCATTGCCGGAAGGAAAAACGTTAGTATATCTGTACCAGCTGCAGGGTGGCTATCAAGGGGCTGTATGCAAGAAACGGCGCAGAGGTATAACCTCTGCGCCGTTTTGGGGGTCAGACTAGCACTGATCAGAACTGGAACTTGAGACCAACCTGAGCAGTATCAAAGTCGGGGCCATCGTTGTTCAATTGACCATTGAAATCATCTTCATCAATGTCAACGTTATAACGGTTATATTCCAGGAATGTGGTCAAGCGCTCTGTAATACGGAAGTCGACACCGGCACCAATAACTGGGCTTACGTCGTCGTAGGTCTCGTCTTCATCAAACGCATCCACATCAAGTGCGGCTGCAAAAGCACCTGCTTTAGCATACACACCAAAGCTATCTGTTACCGGTAAGCGACCAATCGCTACAAGGGCACCACCTTTGAGCTTAGCCTTGGTATCGTCTTCACCGAAGTTGCCGAAATCGACATAGTTTGCTTCCAGGGCAAAGAACTCGTTGAACTGATAGCCCAGACCCGCGCCGTACAGATCGTTGGAGTCATCAAACTCCCCACCATGCGCCTTGTATCCGCCGTAACTACCCTTGATATATGGTCCGGCTTGATCACGGTCGGGGGAACCTTGAGCGAACGCCACCGGAGCTGCGAACACACTGGCGGACAATACTGATGCACAAGCAATGCGAGCTTTATAGTTCATAGCGTTTGATCCTCACTGGTTAAAATTCCATTCAATTCTGCATTCATAGGGAAGACAAACTGAACGGTCTGCTGCCCTGAATTGCATGGATCTACCTTAGAGCCTAAACGCATGATTTTGGGTTAAAACCGCACTACATTCTGTTCATTACCTCTTAACTTTTCTCACACAAAAAACAAAAATAATCCATTAATATCAGATAATTAAATATTTAATAAATGCATAAGAATAACGGCCGAAGATATCAGGCTTGTATGGGTTTTCCACGACAGCTAAAGGCGCTTAAAGGATCAGTCTGCGGGTGTTTTGTGGCCCGAAGTTGCGCTCGCCGCTTTCAGGTCATCCGTTTTCGGGCCTGTGGAGTCTGTAGACGGACGCATCATCGCCATACCGCCTTGCAGTAACAGCTCTTTCAGCCGTGGATCGCTCTGTTCTGCCACACCCGCAGCGAAGGCCAACGCAGCAGCTTCCAGCGGATTGCGGGCAATCAGCGAACGCAACACAGCAATGGGTGACTCAGAACCCGTGCCTGATTCACTTTTTTGAGCATCCCGGCGAGCCTTGGCCGGACGGGTCATACGGTAGAAAAACAGGGCCAGCAAGCACAGACATGCCAAACCCGTGATCGCCATGGCCCCTGGCTCACCAACAAGGGGAGCCAGGGCAAGAGTTGCTGCGCCTACCAGCAAATAAAAACCGGTAATCAGCAACGCCGTGAGTAACACCACAGCAAGCACCACTCCGATCATGGCTGCAACAGCCTTACGAACGGCGCCCTTAATAGCAGCAGAGTCTGACAACATCAGCGATCGAGCATCTTGCCTACGATAACGCCGGCCAAAAACATGAGGATAATACTGAGAAACGGCCTCTCTTCAATTTTATGCTCCACGCTATCTACGGTTTTCGAGCCTGCCTCTGTAGCTCGTGAAAGAGCCGCATCGCCCCGTTTACGAAGCTGATCCAGAACCGCATGGGTTTCTCGGCTAATCTCATCTTTCAGGCTATTGGCGTTGGATTTCTGACCCTCTGTAACGGCTTTCGCCAGCGAAGCCAGGTCTTCACGCAGCAGTTTAAGATCCTCTTTCACCCGTCCGTAATCGTCTGTTGCTGTTTGCTTTTCCATGGGCTGTCTCCTGATTGATTCCTAACTTCATTCTACAACGGTATGGGGCAGGCTCGTTTATCCCTCAGCCTGCGACACCGTTCACAAATTACTCTAGCACAGAGTCAGGGTTTCGTAATTGAAACAGGTTTAGCACACCCGTACGCCTACTCCAACTGCTCCGGCCATGGTTGTTCCGGTTCATCCTTACGCACACGCAAAAAGCT
>Ga0098041_1000074_pt1 | contig 38236 bp, 55 predicted proteins | sample 8_EtaG_FD_77066 | JGI IMG/M metagenome (GOLD analysis project Ga0098041, IMG submission 77066) | Marine viral communities from the Subarctic Pacific Ocean - 8_ETSP_OMZ_AT15162 metaG | ecosystem: Environmental > Aquatic > Marine > Oceanic | place: Pacific Ocean | collected 2015-01-08
CCAAACAACTGAATGCAGATATAGAGCGAGCAAATGCTACCATAAATCTGATTCAAGACGCACCACTTCTCTTAGCAGAATACAAGCGGTTGCGTGAAGCAATCATCACTATTCAACAAGACACGCTCGAGGTAGCGAGTGATTGGTTCGACAGTGATGAGAACGAATGGCGTAGGTTGGAACAGGCACTACGACTTCCACTCACACCATTGTCATGGGAAGGTGAAGAGGAATGAGTGAAGAATTAGAATTGTATTGTGAATGTGGAATGAAATTGAATCGTTTGTGGGGTGGCCCACTGAAATGTTCAGCCGATTATTGTCCGGTAAGGTGAGATTAGAATGAGTGAGATGATACCTAATAATTACGAAGACCGTGTTGAATATTACATGAACGAATTTAATAAGAGAAATCTAGCAGTGATGCTTTCCCATTTTACAATAGAGAGGGAGGCATTCGTACCATATGAATTAGAAAGATTACAGTATGACATGGCTTGGACAATACAAGTATGGTCTAATGAGAACTACATGGGAAGACAGTCATGGATGCAACAGATGTGTGAAGTTTATGCTGACCTTGCTAAAGAGGTAGAGGCACAGTATCATGGGGTTGAAGAAGAATGAATGAGCCACCAGCGAGAGTGATGGAACATGATGAATACTGCCAGTATGTTTTGAGCGTGCTAAAGAGTCAAGTGTACCCCTACATGAAGAAGGGCGTAGACCCATTCGATACGATGTTGACCATGATGAATCAGATGGCTAGCGAACAGCAAGGCTTGGCTATGAGGATTGCTATGATGGTAAAGATACTACATCAGGAGTCCATTCTCCCTAAAGGCATGAGCCTTACATACAAGGCAGTAGGTGGTAGTCCGACTGCTTCAGTCAAGCGTGAGTTTGGATTGAAGAAAGGACTATCCAAGAGGAGAACATACGAGACTTTCTCTGCATTGGAAGAGGTGTGTAGACATCTGTTGCAGAGCAGGGTAGAAGTGTATGAACTGTACGAGTTTTCAGACTACCATCACTGGTGTGATGAGTGTGATGATGGGACGATGAACTACACATGGAGTGAAGAAAAATGATACGAGATAGATACAACAAGAAGAACGATGACAGATACCTACCTTTCAAAGAGGAACATAGGATTAGAAACAAGTCCAAGTGGAGTAAGAAGGACAAGGCAAAGATAGACAAGTGGGGTAAGGATTCGCATTTGAAATACGACTATCTGATGAAACAACAGAAAGCCAAAGCAGACATCACTCGTATCATTAGACAGTTAGCATTGTATGGTAAGAACGATGAACTAGAGAGGGAATTAACAGAGGCACACATGATTGCTTGGCCTAAAGACACAAGAGCATATGAAAAGATGAAAGAAGAATACACAGTAAGGAGTAGATAACATGAATCACGCTCGCTTGTTGACTATATAAACTGGAGATGATAGGTGATATGATGACTGATATTGAACAATACTTACCAAGCAGAGAGGACTTACACAAACTGGTCAAGGCTTTCTGCTCTGTACATGTGGAGAATGAACTGGATGGAATCGGGCCGAACAAGCCTGATGCACCATTCTTCGAGAGTGTGGCAAACAACCCACACTTGTCCTTCTCCGTGTACGTAGAGATAGCAAGGAGATTTGAGAAGTACACCAAGACTCAACTTCCTACGATAGCACACATAGCAGGGTACTCTCAAGATGAGGACTGGAACAAAGCACTCACTGCTATCAGAGAACAGGGCGAGGCTTACGATGAGGTACTCAGCGAGGGTGGTGAATGGATGCGAGCCAATGTAAAACTGGAGAACTTCCATACGATGACCAACAATGGGTACAAGTCAATCATAAAGCACCTCATCATGATAGGGTATCTACCTGAAGATGCTTGGTGGGAAGCACATGGGTGGATATCTCAACTCAAGCACATGTATGAGCAGAGGCTAGTCAAGGTCGAGGAGTATGATGATGTGTGGTTCAGCAAGAACGACCCTGCTCGTAGATATCCCAAGAAGACAACACGAGTTGCATTGGATTGGGGCAAGAGAGATACTGAGTTGTACAAGGCTCTGAAAGAGGTACTACCCTTTCCTACATTCAAGTATGATGGTACACGCATGTCAATAGCCAAAGACAAAAACGCTTTACTGAAAGCCTGTGATGTATTAGATGACCATGACTACATCAACAATGAGGTGAAGGAGTACGCTTACACCATCAGTGAGGTTGTCATTCAGAAGAGCACTGGTTTCGCTGTGTCATTAGAAGCAGATGGTGTCATGCTACGTATTCCTCACAACGACTTAGACACTCGGTATAAAATCAAGAATCTAAGCACACGCAGATGGGATTCCGATGCTAAGGCATGGGTGATACCGCTGGGTGAGGCAACCAAGTTGATACAGTTGCTAGGTAAGGAACATTCTCTGTCGAAGACGATGAATGCTCATGAGGAAATCAGAACATACCTACAAAAGAAGGCAGAGAGAATAGCAATCAGTGGTGCGTCTACCCTATCCAATGAAGAGATAGTGAAACAGATGAAGGAGAGGCTGAAGGATAGATTCCCCGCAGGTAAGGAACTGTTTCCATTCCAATTCGTGGGAGTTCACTTCGGTATATTAGCAGGTGGACGTTTCCTTATCGGTGATGACATGGGTGTAGGTAAGACTATCCAAGCCTTAGCCTATGCAGCCTTGCATGAAGAACAGTGGCCAGTAGTGGTGGTATGCCCTGCTAACGTTAAATACAATTGGGCTAAGGAGATACGCTCTTGGCTACCATCATCAACACTTCAAGTAGTCGAGGGTCGTAAGTATGAGTTCGATGACTCTGACTTTACAGTCATCAACTATGACCTTATGGCATACTGCGAGGAACAGTTGCTTGACATGGAGGCTGGCATAGTTATCTTCGATGAGTCTCACTACCTGAAGAACAAGGGTACTAAGAAGAAACCAGTGAAGAGAACAATTGCATCCATGAACGTAGCGGAAGATGCTGAGTCTGTACTATGCCTATCAGGTACTCCAATTACAAACAGACCAGTCGAACTATTCACCACGCTTGAGATGATAAGACCATCAGAGTATAAGGGTCAGTACTGGCAGTACGTGAAAAGATATTGTGCGGGACACAACACAGGATTTGGATGGGATGTAAATGGTGCATCTAACATACCTGAATTGCATGAGAAACTTAGAGACGTGATGATTCGAAGGCTCAAGGAAGAGGTGCTACCTGAGTTACCTGACAAGATGAGGCAGTTCATACCTGCCGTAGTATCTACCAGTGATTTGGCTGAGTATCGTCAGGTACATAGGTCTCTCACTAGGGAGTATGATAGCATGCAATCAAGAGGTAGCGTACCTGCTGGATTTGTATTGAACATGCTGACACAGTTAAGGCATGCTGCTGGAAGACTCAAGGTTACACCCACTGTACAGTGGATAAGCGAATACAAATCACAGAAGCCGGACACACCGCTCGTGGTGTTCTACCATCACAAGGACGTGGGTGCTTCCCTGCTTGAGATGATGGGTGACGTGAAGGGACTCAACGCCAAGAAGTGGCGAGTGATAAGCGGTGATACCCCTGCACAGAAGAGAACTAAGTATGTAGAGCAGTTCCAAATGGGAATGCTTGATGGGTTGCTATGTTCGACTGGTGCAGCAAGAGAAGGTATCACACTCACTGCTGCTGATACAGTTGTCTTCGTAGAGAGGGAGTGGGTGCCCGGTTGGGAAGAGCAAGCGGAAGATAGGATATTGAGAATTGGTGCAGAGGGTAAAGATACCGTTTGGGCTACGTATCTATCTGTCGTTGGAACTATTGACGAGCATTTTGATAGAGTCATAGAGAGTAAAAGACAGGTAGTTAGTGGCGTGCTTGATGGCAAACAGAACGATGTTGAGCGTGCTAACATAGCCAATGAACTGCTCAAGAGTATGATTGCAGCAGGTGATTTACCTGCTAACATGATGTCGTTGGTTGATGGTAGCAAGAAGGCACAACCTAAGAAACATATAGACGAAGAAGAGTGAGTGCCATTCGCACCCACGCCTTGCTTATTGTAGTAGTGCGTATGCTCGATGTTGATATCGCATGCGTGGAAACATGATAGTCTCTTTGATAGCATACACGCGTAATAGATTTTGGTTTTAAAACCTTGACTATATAAACTGGAATAGATAATAGTATTATGAAACCGAGAAGACAATGGATTAACTTCGCCAAGTATAGCAGCCCTCCCATAGGTAAGGGGCGTATCTTACACTGCGAGATACAAGATAATCTTATCAGGATGGATATGACGCTTGATGGTGTGAGATTTATAGGTACACTGTTTCAATACAAAGGGGATGAGGAAGAATGAACGAATGGGAGGACTACTATACTTTCGACGAACGTATGAGGCTAGAGCATGAGTTTGAGTTTAATCTCTATGCAACTATACTAGACATGATACAGAATGGAGACATCGTGGAGGACTTCGAGAATCCACAGGTACGTGATAGAATACTCAGAATGAAGAAATTTATTTCTAACTCATACGATAAACTGGAGGTGTTGTTAAATGGCAACCAACAGTAAGTTCTACACAGTGGTGATGAGATACGCTACTGACTCAGATGAGCCTTGTAGCCCTCCACCACACATAATGGAGAGAATAGCAATGGCCGCAAGTGCAATGCACGCTGAAGGCTTTGCTTTGGATGTAGTATACGGAGAGATGGATGGAAACCTCTTCAATCAGATAGAAAAGGAGTTGAATTAAGATGAATAAATACATAGATGCAGATGAGCAAGAATATATAGAAGAGACCAGTGAAGACGGATATGGTTATAGAAACCTGAAGTTGTTCCGTAAGGAAGGTAATAACAAATTCAACGACCTCTACATCCACATATGTAGGACTGGTAAACTAGAACAGTACTACACCCAGTACAACGAGGGGATAGTCTACCACTCAGGTGGTATGAATCACTTCCAGTACTTCGTCAAGAACGTCGCTAAGAAAGCAGATGACGCTACTGAGAAGGCATTTGCTGCTGCTCATGAGGCCATGCAGACTGGCTTTTGGCATTCAGTGCATGTAGAGCATCACGAAGAGCCTAGACCACTCTTTCAGAGATACACTACGTTCGGTGTGGACATGAATCTATCGAACAATAAGAAGACATGGTACGGAGGTATCCCCAAGGGGAGTGAGTTTTGGGATGCTTGGAAGTCTGACAAGTCCTCCATCAAAGAGAAGGGATACTGGGTCAAGAAGATGAATTACGAATGGATGCTCTTCAGGAAGGCTATCGTCGTTAAAAGCATGAAGGATATATTGGAGTTGGCATGAATGAGTATGAAACACGGAAAGTATCAGAGATATGAAGGTGCAATCGAGAGGAAACTAGACAGGTTAATCGAGTTGCTTGAGAGACAAGACAAGTTATTGCATTGGTTACATGAGGATGATGAAGAATGATTGATAAGAAACACTTTGATAGTTTGAAACTGATTCAAACTGAATTGCGGGTAGCAATTTGGAAACATGAAAAGAACGATGCACCGGTAGTTATAATCAATGAGATGGAAGAAGCATTGGAACATATTTCGAAAGGCATAGACATATTGGAATGGGATGAAGAATGATTGACACAGACGTATACAATGGACACACAGAAGGGCCGTGGCATTTTTGCCTACCCTACAATGCTGAAACAGACACCTACGAAGGTGACTCACCATTGATAGGTGGTGGAGATAGGGTGAATGGGCCAGTTATTTTGAGCCAATATCAATTTGCCAAGAATATATATGCTAGACGTGCTGATATGGCACTCATAGAAGACGCACCAAAACTTCTAGCCGAAGTCAAGCGGTTGAGTGGACTACTTGATGAGATAGATGATGTAATATATTACCATGATAAAAAAGCGGGTCAAGTTTTACCCGTTGAGAAACCTAACCTTGAACTCTTACGAGATATAATGATGTCTTATGCTGATGAAGCGTGCCAAATTAGAGGCGATGAAGGCGGGTGGATTGAATGATTGACTTGAGTGAAAATACTGTGTATGAATTACGCATTTGGTGGAAAACAAAGGTAATCGATACTATGCATGATATAAATGAATTACTCACCATCAAACAGTACCCTGATTCCTTTGAAAAGTTTGATGATAAAGACAGGGCGTTAAAAGCATACCACAAAGTAGATTGTGCATACAAAATACTCATGGAGTATGGTGGTGAAGATGGTGATGTGCTATTGGAATATAGTAAGAAGGAACGTAGTTGCTTACAGACAGGAAGAATGATTTTTCAATGTACACACTGCGGCTCTACTGATTTAGAGTTCAAGATGTGGGTGAATCAGGACATGACGATTACAGATGACTGCGAGGAACATCCCTATTGTAATGTATGTGAAGAAGAAACGAGAGTGAAAGTATGAGTGAAGATATATTTGGATTTGAGACAGGAACGACAGACGGCAGTGGTGTAGTTGACATGGGTGATGGGCTTTACGTCCCGACTCAGGACTTCAAAACCATACGACTACCTGAGCAATATGGTGGTCAATGGGCTGCTGTGATAGATAAAGGACATTGCGAACTCGCTGGCACACTAGGTATCATGTATATCTTGAATGCTGATGTGTCAGTGTTCTCGACTGATGGACAGCAGATGTGGATACCTACATGGCAGGTAAAGAAGTACTTCACGGAGGGCGAGGAATGAAACTTGACTATATAAACTGGAATAGAGAACAACAATGGAATTATGGTGAGATAATATGAATAACAAGGCATATGATGACCTCAAGGGATTGACAGGAGCAGAACTCTTCGAATCTCTATGGGACGACATGAAGAATAACGTGAAGATAGAGCGAGATAGTGGTGCGGCGAATAAGGAGACCGTGACTACTGACAGAACTAACTTAGTTCGCTCACAAAAAGCCAAGTCTCTGCTTCAGTACATCGCTTCTTACAAAGCGGGCACTGGCAAGTGGATAGTACCTCATACTGAGGTTCTCCTACTTGATGATGACTACACGATAGCGAAAGAGGCTTTCAAGAGAGTGATGAGTAAGACCCAAACTAAAGTGGCATTTCTTCGTGCATGCCCTGAGCATGCTAGACATGGTGTGCTTGAGTCAGTGGAAGTTTCTAAAGATAACTTCGAAGAGCGATGGAATGCTCTGAATCAGAAGATGCTTAGCAACGACCCTAACGGTTGTCTCATACTTCAACCATTCATACATGCGTCATCGTCACTTGTACTTGGGCCACAACAATTCGCTGCTGTTGCGGCAGGTCATGATGGTATCACTGCTGGTGGTGATGCACTGCTCTACTTCATATTGAATCCACAGGACACACTGATGTCAGACCACTTCTACTCAATCAATCCCAATAAGCATATCTTGGGTAAATATGAGGTAGAGATGGTCTACGAGAACACGTCTAAATTTAGGGTGAGCAAAAATCATGGTAACAATGCGTACCTCACTCAGATACGAGGTTCTCCTCCACATACACCTAGAGGGCCACCGTTCACTTACTACCTAGACCCTTCAACTAGAAGACCCATCGCTACTCAGTATGTTGATATTATCACACCGATGAACGAGAAGAAAACAATCGTCGATGATACATGGGCTAAGGACTACATCAAGCAGACAGCAGATGTGGATGGACTAATACCCAATGGAGGAGTTGAGGTCAAGCAAGTATGGGTGGCTTCAGGTTTGGAAGAGGTCGCTTGGCTTGAGGAGAAGATAACCAAAGAGACGATGCCTGAAGGTTTTGTTATATCTCATCCAACAGGTTCGATGATGTCTCATATTTGTGCTCATGCAAGACAACATGACATACCCTACATTGTTTCTGATGTGCAAGTGGGAGACTACTGGGTTGAAGGGTCGCCCTCATGGTTGGCGAAAGACCCCGATAAAGTCATAGTACCTATGCCATACGACCCATGCACTGATGACTACGTTTCTAAGTTCAAGGCCGGATTGGACAACTCACTGGTGCAGTGGCAGAGGCAGCAAGGTTGGCTTGCACACTTCTTCCATCAGTGGGTTGGCATGAACTACAACGGTAGCAAGTCAGCGTACTTGGCTGGTGGTTTTGTTGGTTGGATGACCAAAGCAATACTAGCAGTGTGTCTCGGTGAGATGAGGCATGCACCTTCCTACAAGAGAGACACGATGGTAGATGTCATGCCGGTACTGACTACCATGATGGGTACTAACAACTGGGAGGATATTACCACAGTCACATACTTAGATGATGATGAGACAACCAAGACGAAGAAAGGTACACCCACCGCTCCATACGGCAGTGGCCCAAACAGGAAGCACTACTATGCCATGATTGAGAGGCTCAACGTAGGTTTCTTGGAGCAAAAGATGGCGCTTCAATGGTGCAAGAAACAATTTAGGACTGGTTGGAGCACGCAATACGGTGGTAAGAATTGGGCAGACTGTGCAGACTTAGGTATCAAAGTATGTGATGCAGTCATCCAGTTTCAGAAAAGCCCAAGCAAGGGTGCTCTTCAAGAGTTAATCGGTGCAGTTAATGCAGCCAAGAACGCAGAGCATAACAATGGTTTCCTATATGGTAAGTTCCTGAGTAAGAAAGCATTCGACTTCAGCAGTGCTCATAGTGATGAAGATGGTAACATCAATGGACTATTCAATCACTCAACTGAGTCTCTATCATATATGTTCAAGGCTTACGAGATTGCTGCTGACTTCATGTTTGGTGATGCAAATGACAAATGCTTCGTACCTGAGATGGACTGGGTTACTCTATTCAATTTCCTCAGAGGTAAGGGTGCTCCTTACTGGAGGTCTACTTTCATAGCATCTCATACAGATGTACCTCTGTTACTTAGGGAGGCTGCGCTTGAATGTGGGCCTAAGATGATGCATCATGGTAATAAGTGGTCTCAAGAGAACGACTTCATTCCATGTGGTATAGAGACTTGTGATGAATGTAAAAAGTACGATGTCGTGGTAATGAAACTCAAGTATGGTGAGGATGTACATGGTCTGCTGCTAACACCTCAATACCCATCAGTGTTCCTTGCCGGTAGTAATGAGAAGTCAACCACGATTACCTATGCAGTCGTTCAGTTGCTCAGAGAGCGTACTTATGAGTTAGTTACTCCTAACATGTGGGTGGATGCATGGAATGGATTGAATCACAAAGACCCAGTGTACCCATTACTGACCAAGTTCCTGACCAAGTTCGCCAAGAATCAACTTGTGGACAATCAAGAATGGATGGATGAAGTAATGAAACTCACTAAAAATATTGAAATGAAGGTGGTAGAATGAATAAGAACGGATGTCATTCAGGTAATCCAGTAGTGTTCGAGGCACAGGGTATCAAGGTGCATGCTGGTGGTAGTAATCGCCAAGGCGGTTGGCATGTGATGTCACCAATGCCTGACGTGGCTCTTGGGCCACTGGGCGTGATTCGTTCTATGAAGACTAGAGATATCATGCCGCAGGGTTGGAGTTGCTCAGACAAGGTTAGCGTAGGGCAAGCGCCCATCATCATCGAGATAGATTGGCCTGACTACAATGTACCAAGCAACTTGGGTAGAGAATGGTGGCTTGCGTTTGTACAAGATGTCAAAAGCAAGGGAGTCAAATCAATTTCTACTCAGTGCATGGGTGGTCATGGTAGAACAGGAGTTCAGTTATGCATACTGGCATACTTGCTTGAAGCAACCAAAGTATCAGATGCTTATTTTCTTATAAAATGGGTACGAGAAAGGTTCTGCGAGCATGCTGTCGAGGCTAAATGCCAACAAGATTACATCGCCGATATATGTCAGATACCAATAGGTAAGTCTGCTATTGCAGTGAAGAGTCACAACCCATGGGCTGGTCAGAACTTCACCGATGACCTCATGTTTACTGAAGCGGAACTCAATGCTCAAAGAAAGTTTGAGCAGAAGAGCGAAGCAAAGAAAAAGCGTACATCTAAGAATAAGAAGAATAAGTACAAGTCTCCAATCAGAAAGGGATGGACTCTCACCTATTCTGAGGACGCATTGGACTGGGAATGGAGACGCACTAGGGCTGAAGACATGGAAGCACCATGTAGATTCAGCGGTGGCAAGGTTGTTCAGGCAGACAAGTCTCTCATGGATGGACGTGACTTAGTACCTTGCTTAGGCAGTGGTAGACAGTGGCATCCAATCGAGATGGCTACCGATGCAGAGTCCAACGTATTCCTAGCAGAAGAGATGGGTATGAAAACTAAGAAGGAAGAAGATGGTGGTACTAGCATACTGTTAGGTAGAACTTGGGTTCCCAGTTGGTTTGCGAAATACCATAAGGGTACATTCATGTCTTGGCTCAAGTACTACGATGAAGTACTGCACCAGCGCAGTGCATCAAGTAGGAAAGCAAGCAAGACAAAGAAGGGTAAGATACCTTCCTTCAAGAAACAGAATCAAAGAACATTGTCTGACTTCACCGATGGTGATGACTACATGTTAGATGATGAATATCAGGACTGGGCGCTTGACCCTGATACGAAATGGGCAGACGAAGCGCCTAAAAGAAAGACAAACGATGAGATAGAATCGGAGGAATTAAGATGAAAGAAAATGAAAGAATGCAAGTAAAATGTAACTATGATGACGAGACGATGCACATACAGTGTGTATCAAAGACTGTGCAGCGAGGTAGAGAGTATGGTATGGCTATCAAACTTCCAACTACTGCTGATGTGAGTATGTGGTTGAGAGAGCAAGAGGCTACTTTGGTATCTGCTGCTTCAGGAGGTACACCTATGTATACTCCATTCTCACTATACAAGTATAGCAGTGGGGAAGTACAGATGTTCATACCCGGGACTGAGATAAATCACACTCAAGGCGCTGTCATGAACCTTCATCCTCTGTGCAATAAAGTCAAGAAACTACTTTCTTTTGCAGATGCAGCAGGGTTCCTAGAAGATGCTGAGGGTCTACCATATACAACAGGAGAGAAATCAGATGAGTAAAGATGCGCATGCAGTAAGAGTCCATACTCAAAGTGGCGAGGCCATCATAGACATCGCAGAGATAGTGGCTGTTGTAAGACTTGACCCGCATACTTTCATTAAGGATAAAGAGTACTTCGATGTTGATATACACATGAGAAACGGTACTATATTTATGGCTGAGAATAAGACAGATGAGTTCTTTGATGTTTTACGTGGGTTCATGTGTCCTGACGAAAGCACATATCTAGTGGAGTGAGTTACATGAAAGATATACTCATGCAAATAACTAGGGAGTTACAAAGAATAGGGCATGTGATTGGTCAACAGTTTCAGTTACCTCCTAAGACTGCCCACGTTTTAGAAACTCTCAGAGCATCAAGAGTGAATGTAAATAATATAGCACGTAACTCTCAGCAGAATCATTTGGGTTGGCATGCCTATGGTCACATGCATATCTATGACAATTTAGAAATCGTCCATCCCATACTCATACAAGAACTGGCTGAGATTCACAACGTCCCAGTAGGTATGGTATCTGCATTGACGATTAGGATAAGGGATGAGCCAGCGCTCATGAAAGGATACGTCACGAATATCTCTCCATTGGTTCTGAATAAGATGAACTATCCTTTAGAACTACCCGCATTTAATATGGATGAGATAGCATACAGCACACCTATGCTAGTGAGAGCAGCATGGGCTGGAGCGGAAGAAGGTTGGTGGGATGCAGAAGACCTACTTTCATTACCTCCTATGTATGGTGTTAGTACAGAGGATGCAGTTGCAATGCTGGCGGATGCAAATACAGAACCATCGGTAACTCTCGCTTAATAAAACCTTGACTATATAAACTGGAATAGAAAAGAGAAGTGATAAAATGACTAATGAAAAGAAATACGAATTCTGTGCAACAGAAAACGAGGGTACTATGGAACCGATAAGTAGAAGCAATCCTAATATGTGTAGAAGAGCACACATATATGGTCTTAGAAACATACAAACAGGCGTTGTATGTTTTCCAAGTACATACAGTTCACCCTTTGTCCAAACACATCAGGTAGTATATGATATGGCTGATGTAAAGATAAATGAAGACGATTGTTATGTAGGTAAGAGATTTAAAAGAACTAAGATAAGACTAAAGAGCAGCGACAATGATGTCAACATGGGGTTGAAGTACATCTTCGATAGCACTAGAACTACCAGTGAAGACTGGGAAGTTGTTCGTTACGTAGGTAATACACAGCATGATGATGTGTATGATGATGGACGATTCTTGGTTCCTTATCTAAATGGATATTGTGGTAGTGGTAAGTATAGAAGTTATGATGCATCCTTGTATAATGCAACTAGAGATTTCATGGCTACGCTTAGAGAAGAAAAAGTAGTTGTATCACAGGAGTTAACAGAAGTGGAATGGGAAACAACAACGGATTGGAAAATAATAAAAGAGATAGAGGTGATATGAATGGGTGGTAGACAATACAGACAAGGACAAGGCAACTGGGATATGTTTGTCGAAGCGGGAATAGTAGAGAACGATGTCTTCTTCACTGATGACCCGATAGTGACAGCACATGCGATTGGTAAAACAAAAGATACCATTAGATATTGTTGGCCTATTGATGCAGCAGTTGCATTCACACTTGCATCTGCTGGCCCAAATGCTAACCTCACTTCTAAGGATATGGTAAACCAGTATACTAGAATGGCCGTAGCCATGATGTCAGGAAGAGTAGGATATGGTGACGTCACAGACCCACGAATAGAAATATGCGGCCATGACATGGTAGATGGTTATAATATAGAGATGAGCGACATCTACCTATCAAAGGATGGTCACCTATGTATAACTGATAGTGAAAAGAATAATGGTCTCAAGTCTAAGATGTCACCTGCTATGAAAGAACTCATGACCTTTAGGGTCAGTAAGACTTGGGCTAGAGCAAATCTATTTATGCGAGGCAATAGAAAGGCAGCAGCCTTCGCTTTGCTCATGTCAGACCGTCTGAGACCCATCAAGGAGTTTGCAGAGAAGACATTCAAGACAACCACTTGGGACTTCAACAACTCAACAGATACTTTTAGTTCACAGGATACAAAAGGCGAGTGTCTTTGGAAAGACGACCCTGAGAAACACTGCGGTCATCATAGCCCACAACAATTCCATGGATGGGCCATGATTCGTCAACTCGATAATAGTGGAAATGTAGTTGAGTTCGGTGCGAAGGATGCAAATGGAAAGCCCGTGCCCGCTTTCAGGAAAATATGGAATAGAGGTAATGGTGTCAGAGCAGTGTATAGTAGTTGGAATCATAACATGATAGGTCAAGCAGGTTTGTCTGATGTATCTCCTGAGCGTGTGGTACTATGGGATAGAGTGAGCAGAGGGTTGGGTAACACCATACCTGAAAGAGATGTAATCAAACAAATCAATGCTGCTTGTAGGAGAATGACTGCTAGGAACTTCAACGTCATTCAGAAGGCAGGTCTTCGTAACAGTGCTACGTATTGTTGGAAGGAATGGGGTTGGCTACATCACCTTGAGGCATGGATTGCTCAGACCAGTAAGAAGAACAGGAAGGAGCACGACCTAGTGAACGGATGGAAGTGGACTAAGTATCAAAGCAGAATGTCGTATGGATATGAGATTGCCAAGTTCAAGTGGATACCCGGGAAAGAGAACGATGAATACGATTCCGCCACAGACAAGGCAGTGGAATGGGTAGATGGTAAAGCAATAACCAGTTACACTACACCACCTGCTATTAAAGATGAGATGATTGTTTACAAAATCAAAGTTAGTACAAGTTACTACAACACTAAGGAGATGCCTTGGTATTGGAAGACTCGAGATGAAGCACAATCCTTTATAGATTTTAACACCATGCTAGCAGGTCGAACAGGTGCAATAAACAGGAAGAGAAGAACATGGGATGGCTCTACTGGACAGGAACTACTGCATGTATTTGATGGTTTTGTAATTGATGAAGATGAAATGAGTAATCGTATTGAAATGGACATGGATGTAGACCCTGAAGAAATAATGACTGCGAGAGAGGTTTACGAGTCTTTGATGTGGGGTAACCCTCAAGAGTTCGACGAGGCATACAAGTTACTGTCAGACTCCTCTCGTTCATACTGGCATAGACCACGTGTAGAGAATGTTATCGAAGAAGAAGAAGGAGGACAGGAAGTTGTCACAGCGTGATGGCGATTTTCCACTTACTCCTAAGATATTAATACAAATAGCGAAGGAGGGTAACGCTGAGATAGAAGGAACAATATTGGGATTCGATTGGGGAGAAGGTGAAGTACTTTTATGGAGTGCAAACACTTCCATCCCTTGTCCCAAGTGTAAGAGACAGTGCAAAGAATGCTTAGCGATGAAGACAAGTACGGGAGATGTGTATGTATGTTTGTACTGCGAAGAATTCGTACTATGGAAAGGGAATCGTGATTCATATGGTAATAAAAATTTGTGAATGTAAGAGAGATTACTATGAGATTGATGAGATACACTACAATACTTGTATCAGATGTATGGGTAATTTACCACTGAAATAGAAATGGAGGAACAAAAAATGAATGAAAAAGAAGAATGGAAACCTGATGATGAATTGATAAAATGGGCTAAACAACACTTTGCACAAATGAGTGTAGGTGGAGTTTGGATGCCCGAAGCGAGCGGCTTGACCTACGTCAAGCAGTCAGAGAACGTGTGGGTGCTCAAGAGTATGATTAACACACCGGAAGTACAGATAAACCATCTAAGAATGGTAACACTGATGAACTCGGTAAACATAAACGTACTAGATGAAGAAGCGCAAGTCTTACCTCCACCTGAGAATGAAGAGCAAGCATGGGCACAAGAACTTCACATGAAGAGAGAGATAGCACAAGGCTGGGCAGATAAGGATGGTACACTGCTAGTTGATATGGAACTCGCTGATTTGTATCCGTCCTACATAGAAGACAAGGAAATGCTACTTGAGAATGGAGACACCACTAACATAGAGATATGGGGATACATAGCGACTAACCCCAACACTAACGAGACCATTACCATTGACCCTGACGACTACCATCTACTGATGGGTGACGAGTATTTCATGAGGATAAAAGCAGATGACTCTTTCATACTCACTGCACTCAGCAGAGAGCAGATGATAGAGCACATCGATGGCGGCGGAGAAGTAGTCTCACTAGGGAGCAAACTAGAGGACTATGTGTTGGGTCTGCCGATTAAGATGAAAGTACCTCCATGGATGTGGGGAACTACATGTAAGGTGGATAATATACTATCTGAAGAACAAATGACACTCGACCAATTCCCTTCGGAGGAAGAGTGAGAGAACATAAGATGGCGAGGCTAGTTAAACAGGTCTAGTCCAAAACCGTAACCGATATGCACAGATAGATGTAGAGCCGTTGATTAAGAGTCATAGATGCAGAACCGTTCTGATAATACATAGAGCATTAAGAAGTCGGATAAGCCATCACTTATGTTTTCTTTTGACTATATAAACTGGGTTTGAGGAATAGACTATGAATGAAATTAAGTGGCAATCTCCTAGCATGGAAGGGAAATGGAAAGACGGGAAGGGTGTACTGAACCTACGTGACATAGAATACTATGGGAAGAACTGGATAGACCTACGCATAATGAACATGAGTAACACTCCTCCTAACTTCACTAGGCATGGGATAAGACTGACACTGGAGCAAGCAGAGGAACTACTACCAATCATACGTGATATGATTACTGATATGAAAGACAAGAGGGAGAACGATGAGCGAAAGAATAGCGAGCATTAGTCACGGTGAGTATGAGATACTCAACTACATAATCGAAGAGATAGACCTGACTAGGCTCAGGGCACGCATGTGTGATGATAAGGTGAGTAAAGAAAGATTCGATAAGTCTGCTACCAATGTGGGTGGTCTAATTGATAACATGATGAGTAGGCGCACACATAAACTCCCGAAGAACCATATTGAATACAAGGATAAGTGATGATATGATACACTTTCGTATTCGTGATGTTACGCTATGTGGTGCTAAGTATACTGAGCCTAGTAAAAAGGCAGCACAAGATGGTAGGTTATGTAACGAATGTATCCAAGTGATATGGAAAGAACAGTACAGAAGAAACACGCTCGTACCTATAATGAAGAATATAGACATGAGCAAAATCAAACAGAAAGAAACTCCCGTAAAGAATGATAGTCGCTTACAGGAGCAGTCAAGCGGTCTTTACCTGCGTGACTATATTAATAAAACCTTGACTATATAAACTGGAATAGAAAAGAGAAGTGGTAACAATGCAAAATGAATACGAAGCCGAGATAGAGAAACTAAACGAAGAACGCAGACTCGCAGCAGAGCGAATCAATGAACTTATGAGGTACAAGGACATACAGACTAAACTAAACATCTGTGCAAATGATGGCTACCTTTGGACTTTGACTAATGTGCAAAGCGATTTTGATGTAGTAAGTCAAATATCTCTAGTTTGCACTAGGTCAGGTAGCACTGCTATTATTGACCTAACTGATGAGCCAATAAAAGTGATTCACAAAGATATGGATGGTAATTTAATTCCCGTTGAGATTATCGATGCAGCACGAAATAACTGAGTGATTAACATGGTAAGCGAAGAGAAACTTAGACAATACAAGGAAGATGCTCTTCGTGATGAATATGATGAGGAGCGACAGGCTCACTGCATTCATGAGAATGCCTACGTTCAGGAGTTCAGAGCAACCGTCTTCAAGATAGTGAAGAACTACGAGACAGATGAGAGAACAAGCAAGAAGTTCGACCTAGAGGCAGAACACTATTGCCCCGACTGCGGTAAAACCAAGTGGGTTAATTTCGATTTAGAAGAAGAGATGTATTACAGGTTAGCAGACAGATGGATTAGCGTGACTGGTGAGAGTAAAGAAATACTAGAGGGATGAGCATGGGAGAGATAGGTAAAACAGCAGCAGCAGATTGCTGGGTATGCAATCAGACATTCACATATATCGTGAAAAAAGGTAGACAACCTACACGATGTCAGGATAATACAGTATGTCAAACGCTATACAGAAAGTTAATGAGGAAACCCAAGCCTAGAGTGGTAAGAGAACAGAAGTGCGCTGACTGTGATGTCATAATTACTCAAACTGGTAAGGGTAGAACAGTACTGAGATGTGGTGCGTGCAAGACTAAACTCAGAGCAGAGCAGAATGCAGCATATCGAGAGACTGCATACACACCTCTTGAGAGAGAACAAGTATGTTCAGACTGCGGTTGTGACATGGGAATCAAGACAGGTAGGGGCAAACTCAAGCAGAGATGCGATGAGTGTCAGAAGAAGAATCACAACAGATTAGCAAGAGAATCAGCAAAGAAACATTACTCAGCGGTAGTCAGAACTTACACATGTTCCGTCTGTAACAACGACTTCGAACAAACAGGCAGGGGTAAACAGAGGAAGACTTGCCCTGAATGTAAAGGTAAGAAGTTGCGAAGTTCAAGTAATACAGATGATAATACTAAACATGTAGAGTTCTTGGAGATGTTAATGCGAGATAAGGATGAGCAAGAAGATTTAGATGCTAAAATGTGGGAGGGGATGCAATGAGTGGTGCATATAGAACATGTAAAGCGTGCGATAGAATGTTTAGAGTTAGGTCACATATGGTGATGAGAAGTATGTGCTTCGATTGTATGCCTGATAAGAAGAATGTAAGTGCACAAGCAGTTGTTAGAAAGAAAAGACAACAGAAAGATGCTATCCTTAGACTTGTTGAATTAGAGAAGAAAGTAGAGGAATTATCCATCTCCTTTGATTTCTATGGTAGTTCGATAGATACATTCAGAGATTCAGTAATGGATGATATAGTAAATGAGGCTCAAAAAAGAGTAGAAAAAGTGAGTAATCAGACGATAGAAGAGTTGGTGAACAAGAGAATAACCAAGTTCAAAGAAGCGCTTTATGGCCGAATGGTGGCTTTAGACAAGAAAAAACAAGTACAGATAGATGAAATGCAAGAGGAACTGGACAGAAACAGTAACAAGATTTTGAGTCAGAGAACCACAATCACAGCATTAGAATATGAGTTGAAAAGATTATACGATACGATGAAATCCTCTAAAATAGATGTTAAAAAGCCTGATATGAGTGAACATGCTCGGTACTCTAAGACTCCTGAGAATATCAGAAAAACAAAATTCAATACTAGATACAACATAGGTAGAGTATCTCTGACTAAAAAGCAATACCATTTCTTGAAGACTCTAAGAGATGTAGCAGTAACCAAGTCATTGGAGGAAGGCACCGATGCCTCACTAATCAGATTCTCAAATAAAGAGATGTATACCATCACCAATGTAAAATCAATACAGGCATTTACTAGACTCCTGACAGGTTATGGTTTAATGAAAAGAAATAAGGAAGACACTCCCAAAGGAGAGAGAGGGGCTAGATACACATGGTCTCTTACTCACCACTGCACCCTCATTCCCCAAGGTGAGTTCAAGGCTATTGTACCAAAGGATGAGTAGAAATGAAGAAAGATGAAATTTGGAAAGAATGTAGATATAAAGGCTGCAAAACACAAATACTCGAACAAGAACTAATAGGAGATATGATGGATGGAAATGAACCTTTGTGGATGGTCAAGGGTGTAGTTCATGGATATTGTATGAAGTGTTCTTTGAAAGAATTTTCTAATCTCATACCCGTGGTAAATCCCGACCCCGATGAAGAATTTCACCATTGGGCAATGATAGATGGGGAACTTACCCCTTTTGTACCAAAGGATGAGTAGACTACTTAAAGTAGGGTTGTAGTCGATACCCTGATGGAAGAGAGAACAGTCATTTATCTAGCAATAGAGTTCGGAGTAAAACCCGCATATATTGGCACTATACTCAAGTCGTTTAACAATATCAGATTAGACAATAACTGGTCTAACGTAAGAAGCGACAGGAATCTAATGATTGACCTGCTCTACCTATACGCTAGGAAGTCTGATTCGGCAATCACTATCAAATCAGCATTCAAGATAACTCAAGACTACTTCGGCAAGGGTACTAGACCTGCTCCTAGCAAGTGGATAAACAATTACTCGCATTTGGTGGTTGGATGAAGTTCACCGAATTAGCAAGGCTATGCGAAATTGCTCATTTAGGCTCACAGTTCAGGCTTTCCTCTGTAACTAAGTCCGATGCTGTTGCAATACACTCTATTTTATTTGCTAATAAAACCTTGACTAGAAGAAAAATACTCTCTATGGTAGCAAAGCAATTGGAAGTACCATACGATGTGTTATCTTCACTCGGAGATGATACTACCTCCTTATTGGCTTCAGAAAGCAGTGCGTCTAATAACACTGAATGGACTTTAGAAGATGCTCTTACAGTAAGAGGGGCTATAATATCAGAGACATTCGACTACCTATCGCTTAGCAAGCAGATGAACGAGATAGATGCTAGGCTTCTTTGGTCATCTATTCTAGGTCGAAGAAACATCACACCATTCTCTTTTCTCAAGGCGATAGCACCTGATGTTTCACCCGATATCATATCATCAAGTAGGACTTTTATGACTGATATTGAAGTCATCTACGCTCTTTACGACGATAGAAACAAACTGCTAGACCCGAAAGAATGGAGTGAGAAGCCTAATGCAGCACTTAGACCTAGAAGATGGTTGGGTTGGAAGAGCGACGCTCCAGTAGAAATGACCCATTATCAAGAGATACCAAAGGATAAGATTACACTAGAGTACGACCCTGATAGAGAAATCATAATTGAAAGAGCAGGTGATGTAGTAACTGATGTCGCCTTCGCTAACTATCCTACACTCGGATTAATTGAGAGAATGAAAAAGTATGCTGATATGAATCGTCATGGCGAGGAAGATATGGCTTGGCCGTATTCCATACCATCTTGGGAGAGTATAATCAAGAAGGAGGGTACTGTAAGATTTCCTAACATGGGCGCATTTGTTCCTGACGATTATGGTGGCTACGTGTTGGTAAAAGATTCACATATACACGCTCTTAGATTATCTGCATATCGACATGTGGATAAACTCGAACTAAAGATAGAGGCCGCTGATGGTTTTGATGAGTTCATACCAGTTGGAATTTGCGTAGTTTATATATTGTCAATGGTTTCAGCGTTGCAGTTTAACCTTCAAAGAATACTTGGTTCTAATACGAATGAGAAAAATCAGTGGTACGAAATACCTGATGACATATGTATAGTTGTAGAGATAGCCTCTCCTTTCATGGATAGGAGGACAGGTCAACTGAGTGAGCCTACTTATATGGGATTGAATGGTGACTTGGGTGTGAGTGATGTAACACAATACGTGGATTTGGTGGGTGTAAATGCAGATAGATGATAGAAGAGAAGAGTGGATGGGTTTAGGTATCTTGCTTACAGAGATTAGATTCAGAACATGGGTAGAGAATAGAGACGATTCTAAATTAGGAGTGAGAGTTAGGATGACTATGGGTTGGAGGTCTCTCTTCACATCGGGTAGTTTAGCGCAGCAATCTTGTGTAGAGCGTTTTTTACTACCGTTTGGCATCGAATTGAAAGAGAAGTACACCAATCAGGCAGACCTATTCAAGTGGATGGTAGTCCTGAACAGACTCGAATCTCTATATGAGATATCCTATGCAGTATCTGACAAAAAGGGACTGCACATGATTAAGTGGGTGTTCGACAATCCAGTACCTTCGACATGGGAGGAGTTCATCGAGTGGGTAGAGGCATACGACAGTGAGACGGACATGATAGAAACTCTTTGACTATATAAACTGGAATAGAGAAGAAAGTCATGGAGCAGCAACATAGAGCCGCAGTGCAAAGCGTAGACGATTTAGTTGGGCAGACTGCGTTGAAGACAGATATTACACGGTGGCAACGTCCCAGTGGATTTAGTAAGATACCTGATGCGCTTTTATTTCATGGGCCTCCGGGTACAGGAAAGACGAGTAGTGCAGTATTAATTGCTAAGACGTTGCTGGGGAGTCTATGGTTTGAAACTAATTTCATAGAATCCAATGCCTCAGATGACCGAGGCATCTCCTATATCAGGGATGAACTCAAACATTTGATGAGAGTCAAACCGATAGGCGGAGGCAAGAAAATAATATTGCTAGATGAGGCAGATGGACTTACTCCAGCAGCACAGGATGCGTTGAGAAGGCTCATAGAGAAATACTCAGAACACACCATGCTTATACTCACATGCAATGACTTGGAGAAGATACGCCCTGCTATACGTTCACGATGTGCTGTCTATGGATTTACTCCAGTAGACCCAGTTGCAGGAGCAAAGCGCCTTTCTGATGTTTATGAGATAGAACATGTAGATACCCTACTTCGATTAGTTAAGTTGATGCATGGTGACATGAGAGCATGTATCAACTTCCTAGACGCTGCTGGCCTTGCTTATGAAACTCGTGTAGACGAACTAGAATCATCGTTAGATGATAGCGTATCAAGAGCACTAGAGGGTGACTGGATGAGACTCAGAAAGAATCTACATGATAGCCTAAAATCAGGTAGACCGCTTCCGTATGTACTCACAAGTTTTTATGATAATATTTACGAACACTTTGATGATGAGGATAACCTCGATTCAATTTGGCGCATGATGGCCGCATACGGCGATGTACTAGTCCACAAGCATACATGGATTGGTAATGAATACTCCTACCTAGATTACTTGGTGGCGAAAATGAAAAAGGAAGTAGAAATAAATGAATGAAAGAAATAATGATATAACAAATGACGGAGGAGGGACGAATCCCTTTAAAGCATCTAGGAAGCAAGAAGAATGGCCTGAAGAGGTTATGATACGCTTTAAGATGAGTGCTGAAAGAACTGGTGAATCTGTGGAAAAAGTGGCAGAAGCATTTGTGAAGCACATATCTGAACAATGGGGATGCGAAGATTGGAAAGCAGAAGACGAAGACGTGTTGGTAGATTGGGCAGAAGGTATGCTCATCGAAGATAGAAGCAGCAATGTAAGCGGTGGCGGAGCAAGTGGCACTGTACAATTCGTAGGACACTGGATTGGTGTTGAGGATAAGACAGCAGACAGGAATGGTTGGAACGTGAGAAATGCTACGCAGAAATGGACTGAGAATCAGAATCAGGCTATCTCAGATGGTGTAGTAGGCCACTACTTCAAGGAAGACGGAGTATGGTCTATCAATACAGCGAATGGGGTCATGGTTACTACTGACTCAATAGATGAAAAACCATCATTGGCTTTCCGTGTAGGTGATGATTTCCTATGTCTTATCTCAAGACAAGGTAGACCATATCCAGCAGAACGCATGGGTAGATACTATCGCTTCTTGGGTAACGAGAAGAATGCATTTTTTGCCGGTGAGGGAGCAAAGTCTTGGAGAGTTGACTTGACTGATGATAACAGATACTTAGAGATAGACATTGGTAGACCAGTATCTATTCAAGTCAGATTACCTACTACACAGAACGAGGCATTCCAAGATGTACTCGGTACTAACTACAATTTTAGTGATACCATGATATACGGAGACGATTGGTGTCCTGAGCATTTACAAAGATTACTTGACCCGTTCAAGATGTGGACTGATTCAGATACCGTTGGGGAACTAGCAGCGAATCTACACAACTTGGAAGACGCTTTTGAGAGTGGCAAGCGCACTTTCACAGGTAGAGATGGTCAACAAGGTGTAGTTGGGCCTGATGTCATAGTACGTGGCACAGTAACTCGTATGAACACCGAAGGGCGAGAGAGCGAATGGGATGAGACTGGTAGGAACTTCAGCCTATCAATCACTAGCCTTCACTTACAGAACAAGGAAGAAGGCAGACGTGCTGAAGTGGTTGGATGGGTTAGTGGTGCTTGTAATGACCTAACTCATCCATTCCAGTTCAGGGATGTAGATGATGAACTTTGGGGATACGGACAAAGGAGCAGTGTACTGGTCTATGGACGTTTAAAACTCAAGGTACAAGATGGAGAGACGAGTCCACAACTGTCAGTGTTTGGTGTTTATACCGACTCCAAGAAGGCTTGGAGACAAGCCGGAGGCGGTGACACTGGCTCTGAACAGTTCGACTAAATAGAGGTGAAAAAATGACAACTGTAAAAGAAATAAAAACAATGCAAAAACAGATAGATGATATGACGAAAACGATAGAAGTGTATGAGGGACAGATGGCGAGACAACAAGTGCAGATTAGAATGCTACAAGAGTTCGCTAATTCAATCATCCAAAGAGGTAACCAACTTCAGATGGATGCAGAGAATCTGAACAAGGCGCTATCGGTACAGGAAAACAGTGAGTGAGTATGGGCGGATTCGGACAAGCGAAAGAAGCGGAATTGAAGGCTGCTCATGAGGAGGCGAAGGGGAATCCTTTTGATGACTTAGAAGCAGAACTCAATGATGTGAATGCGAGCAAACCAAATACACATATCTTTCTAGCAGTAGTCGGAAAAGAAAACACAGGAAAGAGTGCAATCATATTTGATTACTTTCAGAAATATTGCGACAATTATGCGGAGGCAGAACAATGAAGAAGATGTGGGTGATTGACTTCGATGGGGGTGGCTCTGCTACCAAATCGGCTTACTATTCACAGAACGAGAACATCAAATGCTGGGAAGCATGGGTATACATGAAAGGTTCACGAAGCGCCTATGATTATCCTGCTACTCATGATAGAGTGATGCGCATCATGCAATTTGCTCTAGACAAGTCCGACGAACTTTGGGGAGTACTCATCAGTGGTATAGACCAATGGGATGGCGTGGCGACGAACTGTATGCGTATCGCAGATTTAAAACTCAGTCGCGATGGTATAGAAGCGGCAGATAATAGAGGCGTGGGAGATAATACCCGTGTAGCCCAACAATGGGATTGGGCCATACGAGTTACTCGCTTCCACCAGTTAACTGCCATGTGCAGGGCACTAGTGAAGAAAGGAGTACGAGTCTTTTGGGAGACACATATGAAAGACGTCTACAAGGATGGTAAGATTAGTCAAGCAGATGGGTCTCCTGCATGGGAGAAGAGTAGTGCTGGTTACATGTTTCAAATCGTACACTGCAAGAGACACGAAAGTAAAGACGAGGATGGTAACGTCATTGGTGAGAGGTACACTGCTAAGTTCATCAAGAGTAAAACGGATGCTACGCTACAAGGTCAAGAGGTCACGACACTAATAACAGAACAAGGTAAATCACCCAAGTTCATGGGATTACCTGAACTAGCAAGGTTGGAGTAATATGGCACAGATAACACTAGATAAGAAGACATGGCTCAAACACTTGGGTCAATTTCAATCGAATATAAATGACTTGACTCTCATAGTGTATGAGAATCCTTCTTGTCTAGGTTATGGTGTAGGTTATCAAACGCATTTCTATCGTATGTTTGAACAATACCCCAATGCAAACACCAAAGCGGGTAAGATAGAAATTAGCGACTTAGCAAAGGTATGTGCATTCTTGAAGAAATGTGATGGCGATGTAACGATAAAGCAGACCAATGGGGGCAAAACTCTCTATGTCTATCAAGGCAAACTCAAAATGACAATGCCAGTGACAGACATCAAAAGTAACAAGATAGTGAAGAACTACGAGACACTTGTTACTGCTGCACAAAAAGATGATTGGAGTTCATTCGGTCAAGACAATCTTATGGTATCTGCGAGAACCAAACTAGCAGAGATTATCAAACTATCAGGCTTGTCTAGTCTAGTAAGTAAGAATGCAGACTTCAAAGTATCTGCTAATACTGATTCTAGCGAGATAGCAGTATCTATGGGTAGAGAGCATGATACCAAGGTATTCGCTGTGAGTAATCTTAGTGACGTAGATGTAAGTAGCGGTGGTAGTGAGTTTGAATCTTCATTCGGCCCATGGCTTCTCCCTTGTCTGTCTCTTGTTAATCCTAACATGATATCTAGGATTCACTTTGGTGAAGGTACTGGTCTAGTAATAAGGCAAACGAGTAACACCATACAAAGACTTCTTATCATTGTAGACCAACAGGTGTAATCATGATTATCGATTATTTCTACCCAGCAGACAGTTGGGAAGGTGTGGGGCAACCTTCTATATTCATCAAGTACAGAGGCTTAGATGGGATAGCAGTACAACACATTATCAATCCGTCTGAAGACAATCGTGCATACATTCCTCCTCATTGTTGGATACCTCAAAACACTCACCCTAGAAAACTCAGTAGGGTGACTGCTAGGTATGCGGGTACTTCTGTTCGTGATACAATTACTTCTACCGGTATAATGTCCAGTAGACCGGGTGAGCGTATACCTCTATTCAGATTAGACTTAGGTAATCCCACTGACATTCATGAAATTAAGAGGGAACTAATGACTTTCGAGGGAGATATCTCCTATGAAGAGCAGGTCATGAAACATATGTATCCGGTAGCGAATGATATACCTGATTTTCATCCTAGAATATGGTACTTCGATATGGAATGGCAACCTGAAGGTTGTCCCAACGAGGGAGAAATCACGATGATTGCTATTGATGATACTCTAGCGGAGCATCCAGTCGTGTTTGCTTGGAGCAAACAACAGAAAAACACCCAAGTAGATTTCATCGAAAGAGAGAGTGGATACATGAGGTATCTGTATGCTAGTGAAGAGGATATGCTGGATGCAATGCTGCTTCACTTAGATGTCTGTGACCCTGACATACTCATCGCTCATGCATTGCTTTGGGCCGACCTCCCGAAATTGTTAGAGAGACTTGATGTATATAGAAAAGGAGACAAGTTGAGTCCGGTTAATCAGGTAATCAGGAAAGGAAAGAAAGGGTATCGTGAGAATACTCAACCCATACTAGGTAGACTGGTATACGATACAGCGCAAGAGTGGAGCACTGGTGCTGGACTTGAAGCACTATGGCAGAAGAGCGGACGTGGTCAGTTCAGAAATAGAAAACTAGCGACCATAGCAGAGGATTTGGAATTAGACAAGGAGTTCGGAGATGAGGGGGCGAAGATGGATGCTGATGTTTTTACTTGGTGGATAGATAACTTCGACGAGTTCGTGGATTATTGTCTGCGTGATACTACTCTGCTGAGAAGGGCATCGGAGAGAATCAACGTAATACCATATCATCTCGCTATGCAAAAGCACTGCGGTGTACCATTTAAGAGCACATGCAATGTATCTAGGTATCTACGTGGCTTGATAACTAGAGCCACTGAATTGAAGGCTCTGACCACACAGAACTCAAGGAGAGATGAGTATCAGGCTGCAACTGTTCCTGATACAGTTCCCGGTAGACATGAGAATGTGGCTTGTATAGATTTCAAGTCTATGTATCCTACTATATTCATCGATGCAAACTTGTGTCTTACTACCAAGAGAAATAAAGGTGGTGAGAATATCAGGACAGTAGGTAATGGTACCAACTGGGATACTAAAACGATTGGAGTGATACCATCCATCCTCAAAGGTATGCTCGAATTGCGAGCCAAGTACAAGAAACTCCTCAAGGAAGCCAAGACCGAAGAGGAGAAGTTGCAGTATGATATGATGCAGACTGCTGTGAAGGTGGCTACAAATGCAGCCTACGGGTACGTCTCGCAGAAGGCTGTGTCAGGTGGATGGATAGACCCCGACATCGGTGCTACCATCACGTACTATGGAAGGCAATGTATCCGTACTCTCTTAGACAAGAGCGATGATGCTGGATACACTGCACTTGCAGGACACACGGACTCAGGGTACATTCAGATTCCATTTGATGAGATTGAGAAACATCTTAATCAACTCAATTCATACATTCAAGAGAGGTACGACCTACCTAACATGGAGATTGAACTTGAGGCATACTTCGACTACTGGCTTACAGCCGGAGTTAAGAATCAAAACTTCGGTATCATGGTATGGCCTCCTGAGAAGCGAGGCACTCTGAAGGTAACTGGGTTCTCATACAAGGCTTCAAGCGTATCCCCTGTGACTAAGGAGATACAAGGTAAGATATTTCAAATGGTCGGTACTGGTGCTGATGAGGATGAAGTCACGTCCTTCATCAGACCAATTGCGTTGTCGGTGTTAAAGGGTGAGCGTCCTCATGATGAACTAGCACCATACGGTAAGTGGGGTCAAGCCAACTACAAGAGAACCCCTCCGATGGCAGCAAGGGCAGCGATGTACTATAACAACAACATCAACCAACGAGAACCATTCAGAGTTGGTGACAGTATACAATGGTTATACGTTAGAGGCACACCTGATGATAAGCCTGATACTCAAGTGATAGGATTCAGAGATGTAAGCGAGATTGATGGATTCCATGTAGATTACGATATGTGTGTTGAGAAGTTTATTCGCAAGAAGATACTCAGGATATATGAGGCTCTCGAATGGGACGTGAAGAAAGCATCAGGGGCGGCTATCCCCAAGAAATATTTTTGACTATATAAACTGGAATTGAGGTAATTAATATGATAATTGGAATGAAAGATAATTGTCTCACGATTGTGAGGAATAAGAATGATGATGACACGATGCTAGTGTTAGCGTTAAAGGCAGACCACATTATGTCTATGTTTCCCGACTGTGATATGTTTGTTCACCCATATGGAGAACTACGGTATAGAGCATTCATCGATAAACATGAAGTGGCAAACACATTGAGTGAAAGTATCTTGAGTATCGAATACAACGATTTCAAGCACTTCGAAGATGATAAACTAATGAGCGCTTACTACGCTCTGAGTAGAGAGTGTTACGTTCAATACACGCTAAATAGATGAGAGGGTTTGAGATGAGTGAGATAGAAGATAGAGTTTGTGAGAAAATACTAGGACGAGCAGAGGTAGGCGTTGCTAAGTATGGCGTGACTATGCAAGATGCACCTCTGACGAGAAAGGCATGGTTGATACATGCACAAGAGGAAGCAATGGATTTAGCGGTATATCTGCAAAAACTCATAGAGATGGAGGAAGGTGAATGATATCAAAATGTAATTGCGGATGGCAAGGACTCACTGATACTCTCATGATGGATGGAGTGCCTATGTGCCCTAACTGCCGCAAGCAATTCTCACAATTAAGATGCGAGGGGTGTGGCGAATGAAGTTCATGAAGTTTAATCCTAATAAAGAGGGACTAGGCGATAGAGGGCCTGAAGCCCATACTTCTGAATTAGAGCAGTCCTATCGTATGAGTAAATACGCATGGCAACCGGGTATGATGGATGATGATGGTAATATGCTCAAACTAAGAATAAGTAAGTCGTCATTGAACGCTCATGGTTGGTGTGCATATCAGTACAAAGCAAATTACATTTATAGATTAAGTCAAGAAGAAAACGAGGATATGGTACGTGGTACAAACGTGCACAATATCGTAGAATACTTTTGGGACGCTGTTAAAGAAGTGAAGGATGAAGCAATTGAATTACTAGAGGTAGGAAAGACAAGAGAGGCTAGGCGCTTGTTAAAAAGTGTCATACCTGAGCCACCGATGCCTTATCTTCTTGGTGAGGAGGAGGTCATCGATACATGGTTCGAGTGGCAGTGGAATCGATTCAAGGTTACTGAGGGATTCAACTGGGCAGCAGTAGGTAACGAAGTATCTGCACACGCTGCCTTTGACGTAGAGGTGGATGACATGATAGTCCCTATTCATTTGAGGGGATTTATAGATACCATATTCCCCGATGGGGATGGGGGCTTCGTGCTGATGGAATTGAAGACCGGCAAGTGGACTCCCAAGAAGGCAAAAAGCATGAGAGAAGAGATGCAATTCTACCGACTCATGCTAGAAAAAGGAAATTATATGAAATATTTACCAGTGACCCACTGGGCTTGGGAGTTTCCAAGAGGATGGGCTAATGGTGGTCTCAAAGCAGAATGGGAACTGGAAGATACCAGTACAAGAAAAACAAGTTACGCTCCTAGAACAGTGATGAACAAAATCAAAAAATTGATAAAAGCGCATATTACTGATTCATTTGAACCTGCACCAAAGACGTGGAGAGCGCCTAATGGGGAGACTATGACTAGTTGTCAGATGTGTAGTTTTATGGAGATATGCCCGGCGTGGGCAAGTGACGAGAACGAGGAGGAACAGATATGAGAAGAGAAATGAACAGTAGATTGACGAGGACTAAGCAATTGCTTGATGACCTAATTAGGGCAGATGACGATAGCGTGGAAGTAAATATCAGGTATGGTCTGATAGGTGTAAGAAATTACACTCTACATCTGACCAAACAGATGACGCTTGATGCATACACAGATAATTCTGAAGAAGATGCAAAAATGTCATTCCCAGTATTGGACGTGACAGTAAACAAGAACATCTTCAAGGCAACAAGAGATTGGGAAGTAGCCATGACCCCTGAAGGTTTGGCTATTGATATACACAAATCTGCTAGGAAACTACCTAATTACGAGATAAGGTGAGTTTTTGCCATTTATTGAAATGGACTTCCCAAGGGAAGTTCTTGAGATAAGCGAAGGCGGTGGTAACGGTGGCCGTTGGCTTGTCAATAACTGGGAAGAACTTGAGAAGTACTGGCGCAACAAGAATGGGCGCGGTGATGCATACTTCACAGCCTATGGCTTTAGACAAACTCAATCGCCTAAACATCATAGGGCTGCGCACAATAGCGCCATAGTACGCCATTTTGTTATGGATTTTGACTGTAAAGACTTCAAGAAAAATGGTATGCCTGTTGATTTCTCATTCATGCAAGAGCAAGTAAGGCGATTACATAAGCATCTACTAGTGAATGATTATATGCATTATATTTGGTTTAGCGGTGGTGGATTTCATATTTGGATTCCTATATCAGAGACTTACTTACCGATAGATGGTGTAGATGCTACACGAATCAAACGTGCTGGTAGAGAGTTGATGACTAAATGGTATAATGAATTAGACCTATCATGCAACGACCCCACTGTTGCATTTGACCTAGCGGGTATGATTCGAATACCCAACTCCTACAATTACAGAAGAGGGTGTTGGAGTACCCCACTTACGACTGAGGAGATATTGGCCTTAGACGAAGAAGACTTGGTTGAATTATCACAGAATGCTAGAAACGGGTACATAATGCATGGTACTAAGAAATTAGAACTAAAACTTCCTGAGAGAAAGAAAGGTATGTTTCATCAAAAGAGAAGAAAAGTGAATGATTTACCCGATGTGTCTTTAGGTAAAATCATCGTATTACCGTGTATAGCACAAGCCGCTTTAGGTTCAGGTAATCCTCCTCATCGTGCTAGATACCACCTCGCGTCATATCTAGCAGATAGATTACGATGGTTCTTACCGATTGAATCAATCGATGAAAATGAATTAAAACAACATGCTAATCAGATATTTGATATATGTTCATCGCAAGGGTGGGCAGATTACAGCGAAGATGTCACGAGTACTCAGGTAGATAGTATAGTATACAAGGGCTATCCTCATGCTCGTTGCGAGACTTTGATACAAGAGGGATTCTGCGTAGGTAAATGTAGATTCCATGATGGAACAGGAGAGGAACTATTTGAGTAGATGGTGTAACGAATGTAGTGTAAAACTACCTAGCAGAAATATAAAGAGAACTTACAACGGTTACAAAGTAAGAAATCTCTGTAAATCTTGTTGGGACAATCCTAGCGAAGAAGAGCAGTGTAATGCAACAACCAAAAGAAAAGTGAGATGCAAAATGAGAAAAGACCCCGAATCTAAGGCCGGTTTTTGTGCTCTGCATAGTAACAAACTGGAGAGAGAAAAATGACTCAAACAATTAAGATAGATAGTAACGAAAGAGGTAAACTGTGTGAAGCAGTCATACGTAAAGCAAACAGTACAGGGTTGATTATTGAAAGGCAGCAATTAATTGTCGGTGATTATCTACTAGGTGCTGCATGTGTGGAAGCCAAAACAGTAGGCGACTTGCTTCACTCTTGTGATAGCGGGCATCTATGGAAGCAGTTGGATAACATGGACGCCAACTATGAGAGGTTCTTCCTATTGATTCACGGTACGATAAAGGAGTATGTAAAATTACACAAGAAGCCTTACAGCGCTGTTCAGAGCAAACTAGTGGGTCTGATAGCACGTATAATGTCCGACTTCGACTGTCAGGTATTCTTCACAGCGAATACGAGTGAGGCTGCGCAATTCGTTATCAAACTTCACAACAAACTCCACAAGCCAGCATCTAGGCATGGTGCACAGGCAATTAGGAGAGTCAGCACAAATGACGTGCGCAAAGATGTACTACTCGCAATACCCGGAATAGGGCCTACTATGGCAGACAGGCTGCTGAAGGAATGTGGTTCTATCGAAGAGATGCTCTACCTAGACTCTCTGAAAAAGGTAAAGGGGCTTGGTAATAAGATGGCTCAGCGCATAATTACAGTACTCACCAGTGAAGGTGTCATTCATGTGGAGAAAAATGTCTTCAGGAGAAATTGACTATATAAACTGGGGTTGAGATATAAAATAGATTCCGAGATTTCCGATTCGGGTCTATACATAGTTACAATTATGTAGTCTAGTACAGACGGAAATCGGAATAACCGGAAAGGAGTGGAAGAACATGAAGAAAGCAAGCGAATATGAAGTGGTAAAGAAATATGATGTGTTTGATGGTTATATCAAGCATTTTGGAAATGTATCGATAGATAATGACATACCTGCGATGTTGTCATTCTTCTTCGTACAGGGGCAATTGTCTGTCCCCTATGTGAGAATACCTTGGGGAGAAAGTCATCTAGACCCTAGAGTACACTCCTTTTGGATTCAGTCAAGTAGGACTGGTAAATCGATAGCGTGGGAGTTCGTGGGTGACATACTGAAGGATGTAGGTATACCTACTGACCTATACACAACAGGTACAGATGCAGGATTGATTGGCGGCTTCGAGGAAATAATGGTAGACGGTAACAAGGAAGTCGAATTGAAAGAAGGATTCCTAAATGGTCGTAAGGCACTAAACTTCGATGAAGGGTCAATCATACTCAATCCAAATAAGCACAGTTCAGAGACAGTTCTGTACTTGCAGTCTGCATGTAACCCAGTAGGAAGTAACAACAACAAACTAGTAAAGCACACCAAACAGGGACGTATAGAGACTGAATCGTTAGTGTCACTATGGATTACGACATACCCTCCTGCGGGAGTCAAAGAATACGTATTGACCAAGGGTATCTTCCAACGAGTATTGCTTTATTGGTCTCATTGGGATATGAAGAGAAGGCAAAACGTCAGTGAAAAGAGAGCATCCATGGCTTTGAAAAAGGTAGCACCATTGAAAGTGAAATATGACGACATTGTTGATTACTTCACCACACTCGATAAGAAATTGAAAAACAGAGTCTTGGAGATTACCGAGTCTTCAGTGCTTGAATGGGACACCAAAAGTAGGGAAGAGCAAGAAGAACTTCTGCTTGATACGATGGAGAGCATGTTCAGCGGTTGTCCTAACTCATTCTTACCATCACTGCTCAATTCGATAGACGAATACTATCAGTTGCTCGATGGTCTAGGGCCGGGTATTAGCGATGTAGTTGCATCTTTCATACCAGCGATGGAGAACTACACAGTCATCTTTGCTACTCACATAGCAATGATGGATGACAAGTGGATTGTGGATGGTGAGCATGTGAGAATGGCCACAGAGATACTGTTCGACTTGTTTAGAAATCTCATATCTTGGTTAGAAGGTGAAGTAGAAATTGGGCCTAAGATGAGCGAGAGAGCGACTCAGAGAAACAAATGGATTGTTTCAGTACAATCAACTACTAGTTACGAGTTAGGTAACAGAGGAGACGGATGGCATGCTAAAGCAGAAGTCATCAAAGCATACATGTCACAAACAGGAATTACTAGAGGCACTGCGTACCAACATTACGACAAATGGGCTAAACCCATGTTCCATGAACAGAATGATGGACAGAAGAGATTTCTACGTCTAAGGGAGGAATTAAAGAATGGGTCTTAAAAAGAAGGTATGCTGGGAGTGTAAAGGGAGACAGTACGTATTCAAGCAGAATGCGAACGGCGAGTATGATTGCGAACCATGTATTTGCTTGATTACACCACAACAGGAGTTAATGGAATGACAGATATAATGGCACTAGACATAGAAACAAGCAACTACTCATGGGAGATTGGAGGTTGGGGCAACAAAGCGTTGTTCGACACATCAGTCGTAGCCACATGGGACGGTAAAGACGGACATATATTCACAAAGGCCGATGTGGTATTAGATGGTACACAAACACATGACTTACATCCACGTACACTTGGAGACCATATAACCGCTCACATAGAGAAAGGCGGTAGACTACTAGGTCATAACATTCTCAACTTCGATTTACCAGTGCTCAAAGAGTCGCTAGATTGTTGGGCAGCAGGTGATGTTATGCAGAAATCAGACAACATAATAGACACCAAATTACTATTTCAAAAATCGTCGCTACCTTACGGTAAATTAGAAACATCATTACAATCACTGGTATCTCATACACTTGGTAAGAGTAAGAGTATGAAGAGTGTGGATGCACCAAGAGGGTGGCGAGATGGTAAGTACGAGGAGGTGTGTGATTACTGCTTGAAGGATGCACAACTCACGTACGATATATATGCACATGCAAAGGAGCATGGTGTTTTGAAGTCGAGGTCTTTTGAGACCGGTGACATAGTGGAGGTAGAATTAGAATGGTAGAAGAAAGAACGAAAGATGAAGAAATATGGGAATTGAGGCGAGCCTTTGATATCCTACATAGAATGATTACGGGAGGAAACAATTTGTACGACATAAGTAGAAACGTATCGCTGCTAGCACAGCGAGTGAGATACCCGTTTGTACAAGAGGCTCTGCCTGATGATGCAATAGATTCAGACGCAGAAGCAAGAACGGTTGGTGAGGAAGAATGAGCGATACAAAGACAGAGACTACATTGAGAAGTAACATAGAGGCGGCACGAATTATCATCGATACGGTGAAGACCACGCTTGGCCCAATGGGTCGAGACAAGTTGTTAGTCGATGCTGGGGGTAACACAATCGTCACGAATGATGGTGCGACTATCCTACGAGAGTTAGACGTCAGTCATCCAGCAGCGAAGATGATTATCGAGTGCGCAAAGACACAAGAAGCAGAGTGTTACGACGGTACTACATCTTCTGTGATACTGGCTGGCTCTCTATTGAAGAATAGCGAGGCTCTGATGAACAAAGGTTTGCATCCTAATTTGGTATCAAAGGGATACCATGAGGCTGCAAGACTGTGCATGAGGAGACTTGGCGAGTTGTCCGGCTTAGTAGAAGAGGACGGCGGCACAATGAGACAAGCAATCATCACTGCAATTACAGGCAAGACGCTAGAGGCAGACGTAGACCATGTGGTAAAACTGGTTATGGGCGCTGTTGATAGCGAAGATAAGCCTAGAGTAGTGTGTTTACCCGGAGGCAGTCTATCTGATTCAGAGTTATTGAATGGAGTTGTAGTCAACAAGACTTATGCTCAACCTATGCCTAAATTCGATATACCTGATAACTGGGAAATTCCATTAACATCAGGAATCATCTTATTGAATCAACCCAGTGATGAGATGAAGTCTGATGATAATGTGCAAGTACAACTGGATATGAAAGGGTACTCTCAGATGAAAGCGACAGCGAAAGAGGACACACTAGCATCTGCCAAGTTAATTGCCTCCGCATTTCAAGTTCCAGCAGAAACGCTGGCTGGTGTATACGAGATAGGTGTAGTGTTTGTGAGAGAGCAGGTTGAGGATGGTGTAGTATCATACCTGAAGAAACATAACATAGCAGTCGTCAAGAGAGTTCCTGAAAGTATTATGCAAGCAATGTCAAAAGCAACAGGCGCTCCAATATATCATTCACCATCAGACGATATCGATAGAAGCGAGGCTGTTGTAGAAGAGAGAGAAATAGACGAAGTGAAATACCTATTCGTTGGTGGGCTAGATGATTCACCAGTGAAGACGTTGGTAGTGAGGGGTTCTACGAGAACCACATTAGATGAGACTGAGAGAGGTTTTGACGATGCTCTCGGTGTAGCATCCATCATACACAATGGCGGAGATGTGGTGTGGGGCGGAGGCACGACCTATTGCGCACTTGCCATGCATCTCAGAAATGAGGCTGCAAGTGTCAGCGGTAGAAAGCAGATGGCTATTGAGGCGTTTGCAGATGCACTGGAAAGCATACCATCCACACTAGCAGAGAACAGCGGACATGACCCATTGGACTGCATACTGGCTATGAGAAAGGCTCTGTACGATGACCCCAATATGGAGCGACAGGCTCTAGGGCCTGATGTGGAAGAGGGCGGACTCACTGACATGAAAGAACTAGGAGTGCTAGAACCGGCCAAACTGGTCAGGCAATCCATCATGAGTGCCACTGAGGTTACCACAGCCATGCTGAAGATTGATGACATGGTGGCGAAGAGGGGCGAATAGATGGGTCGGTTGATGGACAGGCTTCGTGTACGTTGCAGAAACTGTGACCACAAGCACGTCCCTCACCGCTTATCTGCACGCTTCCACGACGGTGATAGGAGGAGAATCCAACTATGGATGTGCAAAGAGTGCAAACATATATGGGAGGACTCTCTATTCAAAAATAGGAGTGAGAAGAATGAGTAAGAAGAATGAAATCGACATGCTGGACACGTTTGTCTTCACGTCAGACAAGGTACACGCTGACCTTTACAGCGTCATAGTGGACTTGGACTTGATAATCAGGAGGCATTCAGGGCCACCGCACGAGAAGTCCATAGAACACCTGATGAACAACAAAGAGGCATTCGAGAAGGATGCATTGAGGTTGATATGGAGCATAGTACATGCTAACCTAGATGTAGATACAATAGATGATGAATCACCACAGAAAGGGCAAAGAGGTCTGTTTCCTAGTGCTAAAGGAGAGCCTGATATAACGCATTTGATGTGGCAGTTGAAGAACTACAACAAGAAAACTGAAAAGAAGTTTGCTGAATACTAAGGATTCAACCATTTAAACGATTCGTTTAGTTGCCTTTGTTCGTTCGACATTAAATCTTCCATAGGCGCTATCACCCTTTGGTCACCTGTATTGTAAGCGGCATCTACGACGGGCTTGGCGAACTCATCAAGTGTAGGTAAGTCGCTTTGAAACTCTTTACTAGCATCCATGAAATCTTTAGTGTAATAAGGCTTCAAATGATTTACTGGCCCTCTCAAGTTAAACTGTGGGTCAATCAATTTCTCTTTATTATCAAACACACCCCAGTTCTGAGGCTTTACGTCCCACATTCTCATCGCTTGTGTAATAGGGAATTCTGAGTGTAATCTGTTTCTTAAGTTCAAGTGTGTATCATAATTGTTCCAGTCTATATTAGTCTCAAGGGGGTCTCCCCTTCTTTGTGTGAATGCAACAGCGTTTCTATTCTGAACATTTTGCCCTCTCATGCTAGGTGTGTCGTTCCATTTTAGTCGGTCTTTCGTTTCACTGTCTTGCATAATAAAATCAGGTAGACCCTTCGGAGCAGCATGTAGTTCCTCTGCCTCAAAATCTTCAGGGTACATCCTCGCAAGCCTATGTAAAATCAAAGCATTAGCAAGTCCTTCACCGCTTCCGAACTTAGTGACATGAGGGACATCAGGGCTTCTATATGCGGTTCTGTAAGTACCTGCTCCTATCTGTTCCTCTATGTCTTTAGGCACAAATGGTTTCATAGCCTTGAGTAACATCCAAGCCATCTCAAACGTTCCACTCATGGTATTCCGTGCATGTGTTATGATTTAGATATTCCTCAAAACACTCTCGAATTGACTCTTTCAAGCGCAATGTACATAAACAAAGCGGTGTAGAATCTACACTATGAGTAGAGAGTACACCAAGACAGCCATGTTTATACGCTGCCTTAATGAGATTTTTGAAGACTGGGATGATAGAATATGATTATTGAACAAAGAGTGATAGATAACATTGTGAATAGTGAAATTAGTATAAACCTCAGTCCTATGATGCCTTTAGTGGCATTGACAGTAATCTGTATTGGTTATCTGATAAGTACACATACATACTCCGCCTACACTCATCTGTTTAAACTAGCCAAAAGTACTATTGGAAGGTATAATAATTGAACAAAGTGGATAAAGCCTTTTGGTATCTTTCTAATAAATTCTTTATTTGGTTAGCATATAGAAAACAAAATTAAATCCAAGAAGGTTTTGTTGGAAAATTAGCATAACAATCTTCAGGATTATCGTATGCCGCAGGTAAATCCAATAAAGCAGTTCTATATGTTGCTAAGTCTGACTTCTGTGTATCTGTTAAATCTGCATACACTAATGTCAATTGATATTTATCAATTGCTCTTAATGCACTATTTCTATCTTGCCTCAAATAATCCCATTCTGCTTCAGTAACCATAATCAATCAAACTCCACATATATAACACCCACAGTATCTCCCATATCAACACTGTTGGCATTTGTTCTTTGTATTCTAATTTCATCTCCTGCATCAAAGGTGTGGTTTACAACCATTGAACCTCTCCATATTGTAGTTGAATGGGGAGATTGTGATAATTCCATTGTAGCATTTCCACTTACTCCCGTATCATCTTGAGTTGCACTTTTTGCTACTGTAAATGCAAAAAATTCTCCCGAAGTAGAACCATCATTGTTATTATTTATTTTCCAAGTTTGTTCATTTGTACTTGTAACTGTATGATTTCTAGTGTTTAATGTGATATATTTCACTGTTCCTGATTTGGGCATAAGGAATCCCCAATGATTTTGAGTTGAATCTTTATCATTTACTACTGCTTTTAGATTTACTGCACCCGTACCCATATCACTTCTGTTATAAGCAAATGAAACACAAGTGTTAAGATTACCTAATGAAGATTGTATAGAGCCTGTTGATGTAATACGCATTCTTTCAGTTGGTACTGTGGCGGAATTTCCACCTGTTGCTCTTGTACCAAAAACTAAATCTCCTGTACTATTACTACCTGTTCTTACATGACCAATATAAGCCCCCGCATAACTACTATTACTACCACTTTCTGAAAATACTATTTGTGGGCCTTGTCCGTTAGTAGCACTATCGCCTGTGAGCATGATATGACCATTAACAGTATTAAAAGTTGAAGCGGCTCTAATTTCTAATGGGAA
>Ga0098041_1000078_pt1 | contig 38002 bp, 41 predicted proteins | sample 8_EtaG_FD_77066 | JGI IMG/M metagenome (GOLD analysis project Ga0098041, IMG submission 77066) | Marine viral communities from the Subarctic Pacific Ocean - 8_ETSP_OMZ_AT15162 metaG | ecosystem: Environmental > Aquatic > Marine > Oceanic | place: Pacific Ocean | collected 2015-01-08
CTAAAGGACATATAGATTTAGTTGCTGGGCATTATTCTCCTACTAATATGGCTGGTGAGATAAGATTTTGGACTGGTGCAAATGGAAATCAGCAAAGATTAGGAATATCTGATACTGGGGTTTTTGATTTTAAAACTAACGCTCTTACTAACTGGAATACTTTACAATCTCAAGGAGTTTTATACATAGATAATGGTGGTTATATAGATGCGAGAGGTAGTGGTAATTTAACATTTAGAACTACTGATTCTGTCACCAGTAGAATGGTTATTAATAATAATGGTAAAGTCGGGATAGGGACTACAGTAACACCATCTACATCTAGTACATTAACTGTGTGGGGACAGCTTCAAACAGATGATTGGATTCGTGGATATGAAAATGCCTCGGCTCATACTTATGAACGATATTGGATGCACTTTAGCTCAGGGAATCCTGAATATAGAACTGGTGGAAATGACAAAAGACATTTATTCCGAAATTATAGTGGCACAACTATGCTTTCTGTTGGTGGCTCTAATAGTAGGGTAGGCATTGGAACTGAGGCTCCTGACCAACTTTTAGAATTAAAAGCACCAAGTAATGGAGATACTGCTATACATCTTCATTCTGGTGCATCAACTTGGATAGACTTAAACCGAAGTGCAACTGGTCAAACAGCAGAGATTAAATATTCTACTAATCATAGTCCAACTTTCTTTACTGGTCTTTCTAATACAAATGCTGGTTTTGGAACAAAATATTTTATTGGTAATAAGTCAGGAATGGCTGGAGCGTCTCCTAACTCATTCTTTGTAATAGAGACAAATGGTAATACTGGAATTGGGGCTGATAGTCCAGCATCTAGGTTAGATGTTTTGGATACTATGAGAATTCATGGTGATTCACCATGGTTTGCAATGTATGCTGGGAATAATTCTACTCGATATAATGAATTTAAAGTAAATGGGGATGGTAGTACTTCTCTTAAAACATCTGGTTCTTATAATTTAAGATTTGGTACGAGTGACAATGATAGAATAATAATTGAATCTGGTGGTAATGTTAACATAGGTACAGATGGCACAACAAATAGTGCTAGAGGAATACTAGATGTAAGAGCAAGTGGCAATAATCAAGGATTTTATGCTTGGGCTGGTGGTGTAGGATTACCAACTGATATTGCACATTCAAGTGGTGCTGGTACATTTGATATACAAGTAGTGAATTATAGACTAGGTAAATCTGGTCATGGTGATATAAGTATTTATCCAAAATATTCTGGAAATGATTTAAAGTTAGGAACAGATACTCATAAAGGAGCGATACAAATAGAGGATACAACTGGGACAGTCATGTTTAAGAATGTTTCTTCAGACCCAGCAGAGGTAGATGGATATTCTCATATTTATGCAAAAGATGTTTCATCTAGCTCAGAAATGTTTGTACAAGACCAAGCTGGTAATGTAACACAGATTTCACCTCACGATGAAAATGGTGAGTGGGTATACAACTCAAAAAATATTAAAACAAGGATTCGTAAAAGAATACGAATGGAAAAATTAATTAGAAAACTTGAGGAGCATTTTGGTGAAGAATTCATTGAAGAGTTTCTTGAACCAGCATAGCGGTTGATGGTTGTCTGCTTTTAAAAAACAACTTAAATTTGAACTTAAATAATGGAGAATAATCATGGCTGATAAATTCACAAAAAAAGCAGTATCCGCTCCATCAGAACCTGCTCCGGCAGCTGATGCATGGAAAGATGCTATGGTTGAAAAAGAACATCAACCAGCTAAACAAAAAAGTGAAGTTTCTTATAGAACGCTAGAAAATAGTTTAGCGTCTATTGAGCAACAAATTAAGTCTTTGGGTGAAGAAAAAGCTTACGTTCAGGCAGAAATGGCTGAAGTGAAGAAAGCTGCTCAAGGATAATAACAAGATAAAAGGAGACTACTATGTCAAAGAAAAATGGCACAGATGAGCAACCTCAAGCACCTGCACCTGTTAATTTAGATGAACAGATGAAGGCTATTGAAGGTCAAATCGCTGAACTTCGTGGTATTCATAGCTATCTAAACTCTTTAAAAGAGGGAGGGTTTGATTTAATTCCACCTGCTAAAGATGGCGAAGAAGCACAAGCTCAGGGGTAGCTCTAAAAAGAAAGGAGGGGTAGTGATAAAATATGCTACCAAAAGCACAAACACTACTCCTCTAGTAAAATGGAGCTTATTCTTACTCATAGTTAGTTTCGTAAGTTCCTGCGGTAATGGATGGACAATAGGAGGATTAGAAGTAAGTCCTTCTGATTCCGTAGAGGTAAATTATCTTATAATAACAGACCAAGATAGTGTTCAGCATTATTATAAACCTTCTATTGGCGATGGCATATTAGTAGGTGATAATTATTGCTATAAACATAGTATCTGGGAAGATGTAAGAAAGACAAGTGAGTGAAAAACCGAAGACAGCACGCAGTTACAGGGCGGGAGTTATTGATGATAATTTTTCCCTCCATATTAATATCAAGTGGCTTGTCCAGTTGTTTGTGGCTATCGCTGGTGTTATTTATGGATACCTACAGATTGCAAATCGCATTGCAGAGCTTGAGCGAGGAATGGAACTTGCTTCTACCAGCATTGAAGAACTTGTCAATAAGCATATGATTGAAGAACAGAAAACAAGAGCAGAGATGGAAGAACGTATATCCTTCTTTGAAAAAGAATTAAACTTAAACCCATTTAGTTGGAAGAGGAAAAAGAAATAGTGGATTTTTTAGCAGTATATGGCGAAGCAGGAATGATTGGTGTAGTTGGTGCAATGTGTGTTTATCTTGTAGTTTCATTAACTAATAAATCTAATAAGCAACAAGGAACTCTTGAGCAATTAAAAGTTGAAAATGCTGCTCAATCAGAAACTCTTGAAAATATGGAAGGAATGATTATAAAGCTTATAAACAGATGGAACAAGAGTGATGATAAGTTAGACAGAAAGTTTGATGGCTTAACAAAAGAAATTAATGATTTAGATAATCAAGTATCTGAAATAAAAGGAAGCTTGAGTAGGGTTAATGGTAAACATGGATAGTTTAAGAACAAGCAGTTTTAGCATTGCACATGGTTTCATATATTGGCTTGATGTAATACCTGCTATACTTATGTGCATTATGCTCTGCTTCAATATTTATTATTTGTATATTAAAACCAAGAAAATAAAGGAGTCGTAATGGACATTTCACAATTCTTAATAGACAACTGGGAGTATGTAGCTATTGCTATACTTCTGCTAGATAAAGCAGTGGCACTTTCTCCAATGAAACAAGATGACTTAATATGGTCTTCTGTAAAAGGTGCAATAGTAAAACTAGCAGGAAAGGAAGATAAATAATGTTAAAATCATATAAAATGCTTGGTAAATTTATTAACAGGCAAAAGGATAATTTAGGTATTGCTAAAGCAGTTTTAGATTTTGCTGAGTTTGCGGCTAAACTAACTCCTTCTAAAAAAGATGATAAGTTTGTTGAAGACTTGAAGAAATTTATTGGTAAAGCTGATAAATCAGTCTCTAAGGCATCTAAAGTAAAAAAAGAAGTTGATGATGTTATCGCAGAAGTCAAGAAGAAGTAATGACATCTAATGCCAAAACAATCTCTAAAAATAGGAAGCTTTCATAGCGGTCTAAATACAAAAGCTGATGCTAGAGATATAAAGGATGAAGAATTAGCTCTTTCCGATAATGTATCTATAGACAAAGTAGGTAAAATAGTTATGGCAGGAAATTCTCCTGAAATATCTGGGACTGCATTACCTACAAATGATACTTTAGCAGGTCTTACTAAGGGATATGGACTCTTTAGATTTAGTTCAGATTATAAAGCTGATGGAACTCATGGTCAAACAGATTATATAATAGTTTGGGATGATACAGAGGGTAAATTTTATTGGTCTGCTGATGGTGCTACATTCGCAGAGGCTATTGATTTATCTAGTACTTGGGGTTCAGAAGATAATTTAGTCCCTATTTTTTATTATGTAGATGGTGCTTTAAGAATTATAGATTCTAGTTTCCATGTAGACAGTAGCAATAATGTTAATCCATCGATTTGGTTTGGAGTTGTAGATAGACTTTTATTCCCAGATGCTACTCACCCTGGTCCAAGTGCAACCCCAGAGACCCCTAATGATTTTTTATTCTCTGGTTGGAAAAAAGGTTTTTCTGAATTAAAAACACCTACCGCAGGTAAAGTATCAACTACTATTCCAGCCGATACAGCTGCTCTTGAAACTGATTCTGTTTATTGGCACGTCAGGAATTTGAGACTTGATACTACAGAATTATATGATTTTAATGTTACTACTTCTGGTAATGGCACGACAATTTTTTCTTCAGTCCATAGTAACCCTATAAGAAATGCAGGTAGTGGCACTTATTCCGCTGGTCAATCATTATATACATTAACAGAGGGATATGCTGGTACAAATGATGAAAACTGGCAAACAGTTGGATATAGACAAAGTGGGTATAAAGGAGAAACATATCATATGTTTGGTATTGCTCTTCGAAATGAAAATGATGACCATACCAAAGAACAAAAATGGACTCTTGGGACTGAATTTACCAATACCTCACATAGGTTTGAATCTGGGAAATCTCTGTATTTAGCAGTTAGGATTGAAGACCAAACTCAGAGAAATATGTGGCTTGGGACTCATATTGACTATGATGATGATGTGGATGCTTATGCAAAAGTAAATATTATTAGTGCTGAATTAGAATTTCAAGATACAGATGCTGATTGTAAAATTAGCTTTCAGATAGATTCAACAAAGTTTACAGATATAACTACTCCTATTGGTCAATGGCATATTCTTGAATTTCCATATGATGACCATTATAATTTATCTCAAGGTGACGCAATTTTTTTAATTACTAAATATGAACTAAGAGTTACATATGCAATAGAAACAAAAAGTGTTGAATATACAAACGCTGCTCATGATAGTTGGTTTGGACAACCATTTCTATCAATTTCTGATTTAAGATTTGGAGAATCTAGTTTAGTAGGTGTAGATACTGTTGGAAGACATAAATTCTTTATGAGTCATACATATGATGATAAGGAAAATGAAAGTAGACTACTTGATTTAGGAGAAATTGAATTAGCAAGAACAACTTCAGAATACCAAATTGGTATTACTGGCTATCATAAAGAACCTAGTGCTTCGTTTAATCCTAGAATTACTGGTTCAAATCTTTATATAGAAGATGAAGGTATTCCATACAGAATTGCTGAATTAAGATATTTAAGAGGGTTAAGAGGCTCTTGGGAACACGAATTTCCATCATCTAGTAGATTTAGTATATTTGATACAACTAACGCTAAGAGTAATACGGTTAAAAATAATGGACTTCCTTTATTAGAAAGTTATGAGGCTATGAATGGATATACCCCTGAAATAGAATCAATTACGGCTGATTTTAAAACATCTACATTGTTGAATAGAAGGGTCTATGCTGGAAATGTAAAACAAAATAGTAAGACTCACGGTGATAGAATGATAAAGACTGTCACTAATAATTTTGATTCATTTCCATCTGTTGGTAGAGAAATTGATGTTGTTATAAATGATGGAGATGAAATTGTAGCATTAGAAACATATGCTGATAGGATACTTCAATTTAAGAAGAATACTATGTATTTAATTAACGCAACTAAATCAAGTGAATATTTAGAAGATACCTATCAAGGCAAGGGCATTGCAACTGATATGGCTGTTTGCAAGACAGATATGGGTCTAGCATGGGCAAATGAGAATGGTTGTTATTTTTATGATGGTCAAAAAGTTCACAATATATCCGATGGATTAATAGATGATGCTGAATGGGCTACTCATATAGGAGCAGATACAGATGTTATGTATTCTCCTTTACATAATAAGATTTTAGTTAGTGGAGGCACAAATGGTGTAGATGTATTTGAATTTTCTTTACAAACTAAAGGATGGTCTAAGGCAACAGGAAAAATTGAAGCAACTAAAACAAATTCTATATTGGATATAGATGATAAAATAAAATATATGACATCTACTAAGATATATAATTGGTTAGATACTTCCTCAGAAGGATTTATTCGTATTCTAACTAAAGACTTTGATTTTGGGAATCCTGCTCAAAGAAAGAAATGTTTTAAGTTTTATGTGACATATAAATCAGCTGCAGCCTCAAATACTTTGGTTTATTTTGGGATGAATGGAGAAACATTAACTGCTAATTCTCCAGGGGGTGCTATGAAAGATAACTCTAAGTTTGCTGGAACAAATGATGTTGCATATAGTACAACAACTGGTTTAGCTACTACTAGCGGAGAATGGAAACAAGTAGAGTTAAAACCAGCAACTTCTATTAATAATAAGTATTCTGTCCAGTTACATTTTATTACTAAGGCATCTTCAACCACTCCATCTAGTTTTGAGATTAATGATATAACAATAATTTATAGACCAAAACCACTTAAATAATGTCTAAGAGAAGTCAAAGAAGAGCTAGACATCAAAATGCAAGTCAAACAGGTATAGGAAGAGGTAATTTAGGTTCTTCTGATGGAAGAGTAGGCTCTCAAGAATTTAGAACTATAGCAGGTAAAGGTCTAGTCCATATGGTCAAAACTGAGACTGGATGGAAAGAAATGTCTAGTAGTCTTAGAGATACTACTAAAGGAAATACAACTGCTGATATAGTGGCTGATTTAGTATCAACTCCTATTGTAACTACATCAGGGGGAACTGGTACAGGGACTGGTACAAATGAGCATAATTTACTAGAAGGCTTAACTTCGGCAGACGACCACACTCAATATGTTCATAACACGACTGTGAGAACTATAAGTGCTAATCATAATTTTACAGGGAATCCAACATTTACAACTGGCACATTTACTGCTCCAGATATAAATGGAGGCACAATAGATGGAAGTACTATAGGTACTTCTGCTATAACAACTTCTAATATAACAGTAGGCACTGGCAAAACATTAGATGTTCAAAATGGAACTTTAACATTAACAGATAACCAAATAAGTGGAGATAAAGTAGAAGGAGGGACAATAGCCGCTACTACTATTACTGCATTAACAACTGCAGGTATAACTGCTACTGCTGATATTGATATAGGAACTTTTGATTTAAGAGCTAATACACTTACTTCTGATATAGCAGATGGGACTTCTCCTCTTAATATAACTTCTACAACTAAAGTAACTAATTTAAATGCTGATTTGTGGGATGGGTATCAATTTAGTGACTATCTCAACCAAGCAGTTAAAACAACTTCTACTCCTACATTTTCCTCAATAACAACTCCAACTATATTATCAACTGGTGATATTACACTTAATCCAACAGGTAACGATGTATTACCAAATGCCACTGTAGATGTTGATTTAGGTGATTATAATAAAATGTGGAAAAGTTTATACGCTGCTGAGCTTATTGTAGAAACATTAGTAGCTCAAGATGTGATGGCTACTATTGGTGGTAGAATTATGGTAGCTCCAACTACTAAGTTAATTGGAGATTTGCAAGATGATGATACTACAATAGATGTAGAACATAATAATATTAAAAATAAATATGTTATGTTAAAAACTGCTCCTGAAGGCGTTGCTCAAGTAGAGGTTATAAAAATAGAGAATAGTAATCCTAGTGCAATTACAGGTGGATATAGATATAATATACAAAATAGAAATTTAGATAATACAGTTGCTAATGAGTGGCAAGAGGGAGATGCAGTATGTTCGTTAGGAGGTTCAGCTGGCGAAGGCTTTATAGATTTAACGAGTACATCTACTGTTCTTGGTCACTCAGGTCCGACTATGGCTATATATTCTAGAACCGCAGCTACAAATTGGAATGATTTAAAACCCACTGTTGCAGTTGGGCAATTGTCTAGTTTTGTTGATTATTCTAGTAGTGACAAGTTTGGAATCGCTATTGGAAATGATATTACATTAACTCCCACAACTTCATTTAAAGGGCTAACTGCTGACAACACTAATGGCTTAAGAATGTTTAATACTCCTATTGAATTATATAATAGTACTGAAAAAAGAGTGAAAATAACATCTGCAGGAACTGTGAAGATGGGAGAACATTTAGATAATACTGCGGGTAGTTCAGAAAGTGCAAAATTCCATTGGGATGGTGCTGATTTAACTTTAACTGGTGCAATTACCGCTGATACAGGATATATAGGGGGAACAACAGGGTGGACAATAGCTTCTAAAAAACTATTTAGTTTACATAATAGTCAATATATAGGACTCGTACAACAAGGTTCTGCTCATTCAGATGTTGGGAGTCTTAGTGCTTTTTACGCTGGTGCTACAGCTGATACAGGTGAAAATGCAAAAATATCGTTTGGAGGAGATGGTAAAATACGAGGCAATGGTATATATAGAAAAGCTAGTGTTGATTATCTTATAACGGCTTCAAGAATATTTGGTAATGGTAGTGATGGTGCTTTATCAACGAGTGGAACTACAAATTTAACTAGAGATATGTATTATACATCTATTATTGTTTCGAATGGTCAAACTTTATATATAAATACAAATGGATGGAGAGTATTTATTAGAGATAGCCTTTTACTTATAGGTTCAGGCAAAGTATATTTTAGAAATAATGGAAGCGTTGGTGCTAATGGTGGAACAGCTGGTTCTCCTGTAAATCCAGGTGCAGGTGGAAGTGGGTCTGGGGCAGGAGGAAAGGAAGGTAGTTTAAGAGGTGGAATTCAAGGTGGGAATGGTGGTGAAGGTGGAGAAGGTGGAGCAGGTAATAGCGTAGCTAGTAATGGTATAGCTGGTGCTGATGTTCCTGCTGTTAGTCCAATTGTTAGAGAATATACTAATGCTATGGTTAATGACGGTGCTAAAGGAGGTGTTGGCGACCCGGGGTCAATGGCAGGTGCAGGAATATCAGACAATGGAGATAATGCTGGAGCTTCTCAAGGTGCTATAAGTATTCAAAGTTCAGATTTAACCTTTATAATTGCAATGAGGGATGCATTCGCAGTTGGAAATTCAACTCCCTCTATTTATCCTTCTGCTGGTGCTTGTGGTGGAGGAGGAGGTAGTGGGGGAGGTGCTAGTGGTAATTCTAATGCGCAGGCTGGAAAGTCTGGAGGTGGCGGCGGTCAAGGTGGCGGTGGAGGTGGTCACGTTATGGTATTAATGAGACAATTTGTAGGAGTTCAATCTCAATGTTATTTTGAGGCTAAAGGAGGAAATGGAGGAGACGGTTCAAGTCATGGTTCTTCAGGGAATGGTGGAGCAGGTGGAAAAGGAGCAGGTGGAAACGGAGGAGATGGTGGATGTGTTACTGTTATATGTGGTGATGCTCTTGCGAGTATAAATATAGATGTATCAAAAGGAACTAAAGGAAACCCAGGAACAGGTGGAGCAGGTGGAGCGCAGAATCAACCAGAGACTGCTTCTGATGGTTCTGATGGTACTATCATTAAAATTGAATGTTAGGGATTCATTATGAAAAATATTATTATTAATAGTCTTAAAGCAGTAAATTAGGGTACTTATGGCTTCATATGGTAAAATAGCAACAGGGCAAAAAGGTATAATTGATACTAAAGCTACGCTGTCAGATAGAAGTTCTTATATTGAGCATCAAGCTTCAACAGATAAAATTTCTGAGGAGTATGGCATCTATAATCAAGCTTTAACGGCTATTGGTTCAGTATCTTCTATGTATGGAGAAAATAAAGAGTCTTATGAAAATCTATCCACAGGTGCAAAAGAGGCTGGTGTCACTGGTATAAAAGATTATGACAGTTTAGCTTTTGGAGAAAAACTAAAAATAGGTTTTGGTCTTGGTGATGACTCTATCAAAGATTTAGGTGCTACATATGAAGGAGACGATGGAGCATTTACTACTTCTAGTTTGATGGAAATTGGTAGGAAGTCAAATGCTGGTACTTTACAAGGAAGTTTAGTTGGACCAGATGGTGAAAAAAAGAGTGCTTGGCAGATATATGGACAAAAAGCTCCTGAAGGAAAATACACAGGTGAAGCAGGTAATTTAAAGGAAAATCCTTTACAAAATTATGGTATTGGAGATGGTAAAAATCAAACTCTTGAAGCTGGCGGAAAGTTGTTAAAGGCGGTAGGTATTGGAGATGGTAAAAATCAAGTACTTGACGGAGTTTCAAATCTCTTTGGAGGAAAATCTAAATCTGGAGCTTCTCAATCAAATAATAAACAGAGTTCCTCATCTGGAGCTTTTGGGGGAAATTTGTTAGAAAGTTTAGGAGAAGGATTAGTAAATGTAGCTACCGGGTTTAAACCAAATGAAGGATTGGTTAGGACATCTAATCAAGGAGGATTTATGGGTCTTAAGCTTGGTGAGAATCCTGGTTTAGAACAGAAATCAAGCCAATACCATTATAAAAATTTATGGGAATCGTGGAAAAATAAAAAACAAGTAGCGTCAAATGATTAATTTTAGAAAAAGATTAAGACCTCATAAAACCAAGTCTGTGAAAGACAAGTCGTCAGATGATGACGAGGTTGAGTGGGTTCAAGCAGCTGTAGCGGTTGCTGGTTTAGGTCTTTCTTTAATGGAAAAACACGAACAAGACAAAGCTAATAAAGCACTTAAAAAAGACTTACAAATGAAACAATCTCAAGCGGCGAGAGGTTTTGATGCAGTTAATCAGACCTTAGATGCTTCTCTAGGTTTATTTCAAGATAGAAAACAACAAGATAGAGAGTTTCTAACAGAGAATACAAATGCTAAATTAAAACAAAATTTAGATGAAGTTAGAAATTCTGGCTCTACTCTTGCAAGTACTGGAACTGATGTATCACAAGATATTAATAAATCTTTGTGGAGTAGTTATAGTCAAGGTAGTCTAAAATTAGACAGACAAGAAGAAAATGCTAAATTAGGAGCATATTCAAGTGCTTTTAAAAGCGCAGCTGATATAAGAACACAAATGTCTGAAATTGATGCTCAAATAAATTCACTATCATAATGCCTAAAAGTAGAAAATCACTTAATAGATTGCAAGCAGGAGCTGATTTAATGACTGTTCTTGATAGTCTCTATCAAATTGAGCATGGAAAAACAAGAATGAAGGAGAGAGTTGCAATAGAAGACGTAAAAGAGAATGCAAATACTATGCGTCAAATTATGCAAAATAACTTTACAACTGAATTAAGAAAAACAGAAGCGAGAGAAGCTCATAAATTAAGACTTTTGGATAAATATGACGACTTTGATGTAGGATATGATGAAAAAACTAAGACTTATTTACCTAAAGATGGAGCAGTGTCAAGAGCGATAAAAGAAAAAAGCCAAGATGATATATATAATATTACTGGACTTCAGATAGACTATGACAGCCCAGAGATGGGTATGTATCGAACTGCGAGTGTAAAGGGAGCTAGTACTCAAATTCCTGCTTGGGATGATGACCCAGACCCTAATTATTTTACTCAAGATGATATACCTGCTCTAACTAAAACAGTTTTTGAAGATATGAAATCAAAGTATGGTGGTGAAGAATTTTTTAATGAAGATGCTATGAAAGATGTTATAACATCAGGAGCTAGAACTCGTATAGGTAAGGATATTTTAAATCAAAAAGATTATGAATATGCTCAATATTATAAAGAAAAAGGTGCCGAAGTAGCGAAGGACAAGAAAAATGCAGAGTTTGAGGATTCAATAGAAAGGAAAACTAAGGTTCAACAAGAAATTCTAGATAATTACCAAAATCCATCATATGCATATGCTTTTAATATGACTGATTTCGGATATTCGAAAAGTCCTGATTGGAGTGCGAAAGAAAAGGCTATGCAGGAAAAATTCGAAAAAACAGATAAAAATAATAGACCTATAATGAGTGATTCTCAAGTAAGACAGCTAAATCAAGCAATGGGAGAGATTTTTCATAAGGATGTAGAAACTTCGTCTTTTTTAACTGCATTTAAGAAGTGGGACAAGCCAGGAAGAGGTGGAACTACTAGTATTGCATATGATATTTATCAGCAAATGGGGGTTCCAGTTGATGAATATGATAAGTTACATAAACTTGTTTGGGGAAACGATACACATATTAAACAAAAAGATTTAGAATCTCAGATGAATTGGAGAATAAAACAACCTACGAAAGAAGATAATTGGTCAATTAACTTTCCTCGTTCTGTGGCAATTTTAGATATTGCAGAGAAATCTGGGGCTATAAGTTTAAATCCAAACAATTTAACCATAACAGTTAAAAATAAATCAGATTTCGATGAAGTATTAAAAAGGTGGAAACTTAATGCTGATAAAAATGATAATTTTAAAGCAGAGTTAAAACATTTTCAGAGACTTTATCAAGATGGGCAAATTAAATTTAAATAATGTCGGATAATAATAAAAAAGATACACTATCTGTCTCTGGATACTATGATGATTTCTTAGTAAACCTAACTAATGACTGGGCGGAGACTACTGAAGTAGACACGACTGAGAAAGTTGAGGTAGATACATCAAAAAATCTTGGAGCTGTTACTGGTATCTATGGTAAAATATCTAATTTCTTAGATGTTGGTCAACTTGCACAAGAGGCTGAAGAATATATGTCTAGTGGACAAGATTTAGTTAAGGAATGGTCTCCTGATACATGGGCTGGTTCAAATATAGATGTTAAAGGATGGGATAGGATGTCCAGACAATTTGCTAAAGAATATGCATTGCAGGGAGTAGAGACACCAGGATTTGGCAACTATTATAAAGGAAGAGCTAAAGAGGGTGTATATGGATTTGCAGATGATTATTTTTATAATCTAGCATTAAGTGATGTATACAGTAGCGCAGCTGCTCAGATAAAAAAAGTCAATCCTAGAAAATGGAAAAAATGGCAAGGAGAAATTAAAACAGACCAGGGAGCATCTTCATTTAATCCTATAGGTATAGATTATGATAAATATAAATGGGATACTCATGTAGATGCAGTAAATAAATTTGCTACTGAAAAAGAAATTAAAGAGTTAAATGAACTTGCATCTTTAAGAGCTTCTGGTTGGGCTAAAGATTATAGAAAAGATTTAAATAAGACTATTCAAGGCACAATTGATGATATAACAAAGGGCGAAGTCTCTCGAAGTAATGGTCAAATGATAGAATCTTTAAATGAAATGCTTAGTAATACTGAATCTTTACAAACAATTTATAATACAAAAGAAGAAGTCCATCTAATTAGTAAAAGAAATAATATGGAAAGGACACCTGGTGCTGATAAAATATTAAAGAATGCTCATATGAAAGCATTGTCTAATCTTGAAGCAGCTGGTAAAGATATGGCAGAAGTTTATGATAGGGATAATATTATACACAGAGAAATAATGGATGCTACTAAATTAATTAAAGAACCACCTAAATAATGTCAGATATTACCAATTTATTAGATTCCCTGCAGATAGAACTAGATGAGCAAAACGAGAATCTAACCCATACTCCATCCCCTTCAAGCAATATACACTTATTTAAAAGTTTAGATAATTTAAGAAACCAAGAAACTCAACAGTCTCAAATCTCTAATAAGAAAAGATTGGCGGAAGCTCCTGATTCTACTTTTGGAAGTGAATTTGTATGGGGTCTTGCTGAATCGGCTATGGTTGCTCCAGGTTTATGGGAATCACTAGGTAAGCAAACTGGAATTACTCCAGATATAAAGCAAGGAGATATTAGAGAGAAACTTGGTGGATACGGTACAGAGGATTGGGATAAACAATCATCATTGGGTAAAGTCGGATATATAGCTGGAGCAGGCGCGGGTATGTTAATACCATTTGGAGCGGCTGGGAAGATAGTGCAAGGAGTCACTAAGGTAGGTGCAAAAGTAATTCAAGTGGGACAGAAAGTTCCATTTTTAACAAGAGCAGCTGGCCGCGAATTATCAGAGAGAGCAGGTAAATTAATTGGTAAATCAGCTACTACAATATCAGATGATATAGCTACTAAAGTTATTAAAGCAGCTGAACCAGTCGTATCTAAGCCATCTACTCTTAGAAAAATTAGAGGTTTAAAGCAATATGATGAAATAACTAAAGGATTAGCTAAATCTGAATTAAAGGCTGTTGTTAAAAAAACTATTCCTGATATTGCTGATGACGCAATAGATGATGTAAGTAGGATTGCTATAGATGCAGTAACTCACTATTCTCCAAATAATGCTCATGAAATAATAGACCAAGCTGTAAAAGGAATTATGAGTATGGGTGGGAGGAGAGCGACAGGTCTACCTGCTGATTTAATAGGAGCATATGCTTATGACGCTGTTCTTGGTGGAGTATATGGATTTGCGAAGTATGCGGCTCAAGAATATGGTAGACAAGCTTGGGAGAATGATGGCAATCTTACGTTGTCAAAGTTTTCAAAAGATACTGATTGGTGGAATGGTGTTTCCCATGCACTTGATGAAGCTAAGTGGTTAGGATTTCTCGGACCTGTTAGATTTGTAGGTGGTGGTACATCTACCCCACTTATAACAGTTCCTAGATTTTGGAATAAACGAAAAGGCACAGTCAATAAAATGCTTGGAGGTATTTTTAGAAATTTACTCCCGATAAAAAATGTTACACCACTTCAAGCTAAAGCAACTTTACAAATGATGGATTCAGTTAGTAATGGAGCTATAAGACATCTCGCAGGAAAACATACTCCATTATTAAATAAAGCTTTAGAAAAAAATAGTGGTGCTTTTTGGCAGTATTTTCATAAAAATGGCGATGAAGCTATAGGTGCATTAAATGAAATACGAAAATCTTTTAGAAATAATGCTCCTTTAATAATGGGTAAGGAAGTTCTTAGCGACTTAGCTGCAAGTTTACCAAGAATGGGTATGGGAGCTGTTGCTATGAATTTACCTAGTATTAAAGAACGATGGGATGCAACTAGTGGTATGTCCGCAGGTGATAGAATTAAAAATATTAGCAGTACTTCATTCGGAGAAGAGTGGGCAGATATAGGTGCTAATATACTAGTTGCAATGATGATGACTCGTGGTGCTAGAAGTATCAGAAGATTTGATAAACCTGCAAGTGGCTCAGCTGTTGACACTGGTTTGCAAATAGGTCTTAATCGTGGAGAATTAAAAAAGCATATGACTGGGCAAGATACATATATAAAAGAAGTTAAGGCTGGTTTAGAGGCTTTAGGTCTTAGTCCAACTGATAGACATAACCTAGCAATGAATTATAAACATCACACTGGGTTTCCAAATGATTATGGTGATTCTGTAGCTCAATCTATAACTGAAACTGACGCAACATTTAAGTCTATCAATGAAAAAATTAATAATCGTTCAATGAATAGTGAAGATATTTCTAAGCTAGATTTAGATACAGTTGAAAAAGAAGGTAAGCATGTTGATTTAAAAGATGCATACGTTAAAGCTGCTAAAGAAGCTAATCTTACCCCAGAACAAACAAAGCAGTGGAATAAGGATATGGAAATAACACTTGCTATTGAAAACTTTATGGAAACTTATTTAGGAACTGGCGAGATTACTCATAAGCCTATGACTCCTAAAGAAGCTAGAGAGTATGTTAAAGAGATGTCAAATACACAGATTGATGGAAAATCATTAACAACTCAAAATTTAAGACCACTGTTATGGGATGCTAAAGAAGGAGCTGCTTCAAGGGTAACTAAAGAGACTTATAGTCAAATACAATTAGCTTATAGAGAAATTGCTGAAGCTCTTGGTCTTGAAAATATATCATTTGACAAGAAGACAGGTGTAGTATTAGTCCCTGAAGGTTTACAACTTCCTAATTTAGCTATAGTTGATGCTAGTAACGGAGATAGTAGACTTAGAAATGCTATGGCTCAATCTTTTAATGCTATTCATCAACAAGGTATACGTCTTGGATGGATAAAAGAACAAAAAAAAGTAACTACTCAATCTTTTGAAAGGCTTCGTGGTGAAGGAGTTGAAGAAGCGATAGATGTTTTTAGTCAAAGACTTTTAGCTATGCATAAAATGGTATACGGTGAAAATCATAGTATAGAGACATTGAGAGATGGTGAAGTATGGAATGAATTTATGATGACTGCAGATGGATGGCATTATTCATACGGAGATGGTAAAGCATATGCACAGAGAAAGAATGTTAAATCGTTTTTTAATAATGATTTCGATAAAGTAGAAACACATCTTGAAGGAGATGAAATACGAAGACGTAAATTGGAACTTGATAGTAGAATTGGTGCTTCAAAAGTTGAACTTATTGAATCAGAAAGTTTTAACTCAGACGAAATAAACGATATAAATAAATTTATTAGAAATGCAAATAAAGTTTATAGATTGGCTAATCCTACTGAGAGGATTTCAGATAAATCGACAACTTTAACCTATAAAGACGCTGCTGAATTAAAACAAAAAACAGAAGAAATGTTTGGGAATGCATTTACAGATAAGGATGTAATGAGGAGACTTGAGAGTGAAATACTTCAAGAGGGAATAGATAAAATAGATTTAAAAAATACCGATGTTACATATACTACTTCTACTTTAAGTTTACTAACTAATCCTGAATTTGCAGGTGGTAAGATAAATTCATTACGAAGTGTTAGAGATATAGATGCTTTCTTAGATACGATGGCTAAAGAAGGTAAACCTGCTGAAGAAATTGATATGTTGAAGCAATTCTATAGTAATCTACATGATGCTGTTGCTAAGTCTGAAAGTGGTGTAATAAAATTTAATAAAGAAACTCTACCTATTGATGGTATCCAAGATGGATTGTATAAAGCACTACAAGAAGCATTTATGCATTCAAGAAGAAGTAATTTTAATGAATTAATATCTGATTCTCAAATAATAAGTGATGGTTTAAGTAAAATGTTATTTGAAACAACTAAGGAATTAGGAGTGATAATAGACACAGATACAGATATAACTGATGCAGTAAGAGAATCTCTGTTTAAAACTTTATCGAGAACAACTGATTTAAGTCAAGCACTACTAGACCAAATTACAATTGCAAAAAGAGAAGGAAATATTGTTGCTTTAAATAGTATTCAAAAGAGAAAAGTAGATTTAGATAGAGCCTTAACAGAACTTTCTAGTAATAGGCAAAGTAAAACTGCTAATGAAATGTACCAACAAGTATTAGCAGATTTACATAAGGTTTCAAATGAAATTAATTCTCAACCTTTAAATCAAAATGAGATAGAGAGTATTTTCAATGAAAGATTGCAACTTGAATCTAAATCGTCTAAAACTCCAATTATTGAACCACCTAATACAATATCTATTTCTCAGTTTGAAGCCAAATATTTTGTTAAGATGGCTGATTATGTTCTAATGGAGAGAGCATTAAATGAGCCTATTCAAACGGGTCATAGTGCAATAGATTTATTAGAGGGTGCTAAAAGAAATATAAAAATGAATGTGGAGAAATATGGTGAAACAGGTTCTACATTATCAGAGTTAGAATCTCTAGACAGGGCTATAGAATCATTAAAAGACATGGAGGGTTCTAAGATAATGACTGGTAAGGAGATTATTGAGTCATTGAGGAAGCCTCTTGTTGCATATATGCAATCCCAACTTGGAGCAGCTAGAACATTAGGTACTCTTTCTACTGAGCAGTTGGCAAGTAGACTTTATGATTTAGATACAGATTTAAATCAGATTATGATTCAAGCTTATGCAACAAAACAAGTTAGGGGATTAGAATACCATAGGGGAAAATATAATGTTTCAAATGAAACTGTACCAAATACTGATAGAACTGGATTTTTAGGAATTCAAAGATTATTAGGTCTTGATGGACAAATGTTTGTATTAAAATCATCTGGTATTAATGTTGATGGTAAAAAATTTACTAGGATAGATGGTACAGTTAGAGAAGAGATTCAAAATCATTTAAGAAATGCTGAGATTATTTCTGAGAAAGGTGCATCAGAATTTCATAGAACATTAGATGAAGAGGCAATTAGAAAAAATCAAGACTTAATAGGAGACCGTGAGTTTACACTTGTCCCCATTGATGAAGGTGTTGATTTGTTGATTGATTCTTCCCCTGTTACTATTGGAAAGATTAATTCTAATTTTAGTTGGGATGCCTCAGGTAAGCGTGTTAATAGTGAATTAATGGTTACACTTGATAGAATTTTGAAAGATGGTCTTTCTAGTGAAAATTTAAAGTTACTTGAAAAGTTTCAGAATCCAAATATGAGTAAAGAAACTATTGAGCAAGCAATTTATTTAACAAGAGCTATATCTGACAGTAAAAGTGTTGTTGAATCTTTTTTAAAAAGCCAAATGAATGATGCTCAATTAAAAGCTGAATGGAAACGATTGAAAATGTTTGAACATAGAAGTGGTTTTACTGGAACGCCAGAAAATGTATCGTTTGTATATGAATTATTAAAAGAGACTGTTGCCGAATCGGGAAGTCGTTCTCATGCACTAGCATTAAGTAAAGTAATAAAAGTATTTGGTAATAAAGGTGAAATACCTCTAGAGTTTGTTGTTATAAATGATGAAACTGGTCCTGTTGATGTAAATGGTCAGATGAATTATAATCCATTTGATTATAACCAATCTATTGGTAGAAGGCTTGAGAAACAATTAGTAGAGGTTTCGGGTATCACAGATGCCGAGAAACTTGAGGTTTATGATAAGATAGCTAAAGGTAAGAGTGAAGTAGATAGTGTTACTTATTTAACTAAAGATTCTTTTGAGGCTCTTATGAGCTTTCTTGGAGTTAAAGACCAAATGATAGAATATCTTCCAAATGGGAATGCAATGCTTAGAGCAGGTGCTATTAAGCCAGTAATTACTCATAGTGAGGTTCTTAAAGATGGTTCATTATTAGAGTTTGTATTAAAAACATCATTTCAATATAATAAAGCAATTGAAAAAGTGATACCTCAAGGAAAACATGCGATAGCTTTTGGAAGTGGTGCAAAGAAATTTCTAACTAGAGAAGGAAAAGGTGCGAATACAAATGGTGAAGCAGTAAATAGTGCTATAGACCCTGGTAAAATTCCTAATTCTATGATGGACAACCCTTTATCTGAAAAAATAAATGATTCTGTTAATTCCTTACCTCGTGGTGTTGATATAAATAATCATACTGCAAAAATTCCTCTATCATCTATAAATCTTAAACAAGCATCTCGTGAGCATACTGGATTAATAGCAGCTAATACTGGTGTCCATTTTAGTAGATATGGTATGGAGGGAATGAGAAAGTGGACTGGTATTGAAGGAAGATTATCTGATTTTGGAAGACTACAACAAGATATGTGGTTAGACCCCATTAGAAGAACATCTATAGCTAAAGAAGTGTTTGGATATAGTCAAGAGACTGGTGACCCATTAGTATTAAATACTGGTTTAGATTTTATATTAGAAAATAATGGTATTCTAGTTCAAGATTGGATACAACCTGTTATTGAAAGAAGTATAATAAGCCATCATTTAAATGGTGGAAATATAAGTGCAAGAAAAATATACGAATCTGAAACAGCTGTTATGACACCTGACACAGGAGACCTTTCTTTACCATTTAGAACAGTTGACGGGTCTGGTCGTCATGTTCAGAGAATTTTTGGAGGAGCTAGAATATCAGGGTTTTTAGGAAATAAATTAGTCAAGTTTAAAGGAGAAACTAATCAACATAATTCCCAAGCTGAAGATACCGCTGCTACAATAGTTAAGTTTTCAGATGGAACAGAAGGTATTCTTGTTCATGGATTAAATAATCGAGTTAAAGGAAGTACAGACGCTACATTATTTGTTGATGGATATATGGTAAATCCAGATGGTAAAATATATGATATGTCTTCTAGCTTAACAAAGGAAGTAAATAATATACCTTTTCCTGACCTTCTAAGAAGTAAACAGGTGGAAGCATCTGAGATGGGTGATTTATTAAAGGAGAGCTTAGACCTAAATGCTAATGGACAAGTTAAACTATCTTCTGCTATGTCTCATGCTAAAAAAGTTACAGCTAATTTATATGATAAAGATGGTAAAAAGAAATCTAAGTCTTCTGCTATGGGTATATGGATGGCTTCTATGAGTGTAAGGCAACCTAGAAACCAAGCTGGTGATATGATTGTTGAAAAGCTTGAAGGATTGACTAAGGGTAGGGGGAATGTAAAAGAGACAAATAGTTTAGATGCAATTCAAACTGCTGATGCTGATTTTGATTTAGATAAAATAACTACTTACGCAGCTGCCCCTAAAGAAGTTTGGGGAGAAGTAAATAGATTAGCTGGTCACACTATGTTTACATCTGATATTGATATACAAAATTATATTACAAAAGAATTTTCTCCATATGAATCATTTACAGACCATAAAAATAATATACATGAAACTGCTTATGTAAGAGCAGGGTTTGTAAAACTTCATCAAACTATGACTTATTTAAAAAATATGTTTGGTTCAAATGAAATTGCTAGATTTAATGACGGGAAAGATGTTCTCAGTATAAAATTGAAACAGAGTACTAGTGAGTTACTGAATAGTCAGAATGTTTTATCGACCCTTGTTAAGATGTATATTGATGTTTATAAAGATACTCCAAAAACTAATCCTAATTTTGTTAGAGATGCTAAAAGAAGAGTGCTTTTTCATCCAACTCAAGGAATGTTTGACATACAACTTATAAAAGATGGTCAACGTATAAACACAAACCTAGAACTATGGAAGGATTCTGGACTTGGTAATCCATATGGCACTATTAATACTGAATATTTATCTATTATTAAAGCTATAGAGAGCAGATTTACAAAGCCAATTAATCAGTATCTCCAGTACAACAGAGGAGTAACTCAGTTAGATGGAGGACAGCAGAGGTCTTCAAGCATAGAGGATTTTGCTAATGCTTATGAAACTATGTTACACTCAACTAATGCTAGAGAATGGAACGGTGTTCAAACTAAAAATGAGAGTCTTGATATAAGTGCTGGTTTAAAAGCTGCTAGAGATTATTTTAGAAGTTCATCTAATCCATATGATATTGGTATGAGAGAAATGCAAAATATTCAAGGGAAGAAGCATAAAGAAATTAATACTTTTGATTCTGATATTGGTAAACTAGTAATGGCTATAGAAGAAGGGTATATAGATACAAAATCATATGAAGCAAAAGAAAAGAAAATTCTTAATTCAACATGGGATAATTTTATAAAGAATCAATTTCGTGCGGCAGAATTATCTGCATTAGTTAGAAGGCAATATGCAGTAGAGTCTGAAATGGGGAATCTTGAAACCAGATATGCTAGAATGAATATAAAAGAATCTCCTGAATATAAAGCTCTTGAATTAAAAAAGGATAGACTTGCTAAACTTGTTAAAGATACAAGAGAGATTATGGGAGCTGGTATTGATTTTGAGTCTGTTATGAGAAATGAATTCTTTGATGAAGTTAGACTTAAAGGTAACAGAGAGGCTAATAAATGGACTAATAATACCAATACTACAGTTGTTGTAAGAGATGCAAGTGGAAAAATGAAAGAGATAATTCGACCAAATGAAAGCAATGTTAATTTTATAAATAAGAAAGATGTCTTATTAAAACATGGTAGAAGATGGGAATTTGCACCTGAGCAACAAACAGGGGCTCAAATTAATAACATTGCATTTGGAATGTTACCTGCTTATCATTCTCAAGGAAAATCTTCTATTATGTCAGAAGGTGAGTTTAAAAAATATGAAGATTGGAGATGGAGGCTTGAACAGACATTAAAAATAGTAGATAGCTCTATTACAAATAAACAGGGTAGGCAAATTAAAAATTTAAGTAAAGATGAAAGAGCTAGATTAAATAGTGAAAGATTAAGAACTCTACATGAGTATGTTAAAGAACTTGCATTTAATTCGTCTTCAAGGGAATTAGATAAATGGGCTATTATACATGCATTAATGCAACCAAAAGTTGATAGAAGTACAATGTTCGCATATCCAATTACTGGTGGAAAGGTTAAGGGGATGAGTTATGGAAATAAAGTTTATATGCATAACTATGGTAGAACAGAAAAACTATTATGGGACTGGTTAAATGAGGTCAGAAGTACACACCATCATAATTTTAAAAACTCTGGAATATCTCCTTCTGAAGCTGGTGAATTTATGAAAAATATAATTAAGAACCAGAAACAAGCATTGCTTATATATGAAAGACCTTATGGAGATATGAGATTTAATGTTGATGGATTTTGGACTGAACCTTCCGTTGTTAATGAGTTAAGTCATTTTAATCAAACAAGTTTACATCAAGAAGTATATACATTAGCTAGACATCATAATAAAAGCATTCGCTTAGCTGCTAATACATTACTAAGATATTCAAGAGGAGAAGGTGGATTGGTAGACCCAATAACTATATATAAAGCACAGAGATTATTAGAAACTCCAACTTCAGCAGGAGGGGGTGGGATTCCTCCAAACGAATCTTTTATGAGAGTAAAACAAAAAGAATCTAATTTATCATTTGGAAATTATCATTTAGAAGGTATTAAAAATAATATAAACTACGATAGGAGAACTGGTACTGAAGGTGTAATAAAAGATAAGCCGAGTGAGTTTATAGAAGAAGCAACGAGGTGTTTACAATGAGTTTATTAACATGTAAAAAAATATTTAGAAGAGTATTGAGTGGCAAAGACCATAAAGAAATGTCTGATAATCAGAGGAAGAATTTATCAGATAGACTAAAATCTGCTGTACATGCATATGAAAGTAATCCTACATTAATTAAGACTAACTATGCAAAAGATACAGAAACAATGTTATGGCTATGGAATAAGTTTACTAAAAAAGAATTAGACTTTGATTTTAATCCTATTAGACTAGCTGATGTTAGAAAATTCGAACATGGTATAGGGTGGTTTGAAAAGAATCTGAATAAACAAGCGAAGGGTGGAGGTATTTTTAGTTTTCTTAAAGTTGGTAAAGCTTTAACTAGAAAATTTCCAGAGCTTGAAGAATTCCAAGAAAATTTATCACAAGAAACTGGGCATTATAGGAATGTAACTTTAAAAGGTAAGCAATTAACTGATGAAATTGTAAATGGATGGCTAAAACTTGCTAAAGAAAAAGGTGGAGATATAAAAAAACTAAGAAGGCTTGAAGGTGAGTTAGAGACAATACTAAGAAAACCTGAAAAATTTCGTACACCAGAAGAAAAATTGTCAATAAATCAAAAAGAAATAGAATTACAAAAGTTTTTAACAGAAGAAAGCTCTAGTCAAGTTCTTAATGATTTCAATAAGATAATGAATGGATTAGACGTAGAACAACTTTCAATAGGTAGAGATTCTTATTCACCTGACCAGATGGCGGTATGGAGAACTATAGATAATAACATGAAAGAAGTGAGAACTTTGGGTGTAAAGGTTCTCGGACAATCTATTAATAAGGTAATGGCGACTGCAAAGATTTTAGATAGAAGAGAGCAGGGGGTTAGAAATCTTGAGGCAACAGTAAGACAAGCAACTGAAATGATTAAATCATTAGAATTTCAGAGCGATATTGATTCAGGTCCTGGAAAAACAAATAAAGAGATGAAATGGTTTGATGAATTAGAAGCATTTGGCTTTAGAAAGGGTGGAGATATTAAAGCTGTTCAAAAGAAATATATGCCTCTTTATGTTATAGGAGCTACAAAGCTATTAAGACAAATAGACCTTCAGATGAAAAATGCTGATTTTGGTAATAAGCCTTTAAATGAAGTTATAAAAGACCAAATAGACAGTTTTAGAAAAACGACAACAAGAATTAAAACTAAAGGCAATATACAAGACGGTAGGTATAGTCAAGACCCTGCCTACTTCTTAAAAAAATATGTTCACGATATATCTACATTTAATTTTACAACTCATTTAGAAAATAATTATTGGAAGCATGCAGAAAAACTACTTGACTTACACGCTAAAGGAAAACATGATAAAAATGATGATGTTATGAATTTAGCCGAAGATTTAATTAAACAAATGAATGAAATGAAAGATATCGTAATGAATGTAGACCCTAATAGCGATGCAATGATTAACGATTTAAGTAGATTAATGACTTCTATAACATATTTGAGGCTTATGGGTGGTAACTTAAGGTCTGCAGCTAGAAATGGTACTCAGAGGCTTTATGAGGTGATTGAATTTGGAGCTTCAGGGGCTTGGAAAGCTAGACAATGGAGAAAGAAATCAGCTAACCAAGAACTAGTAAGTAAACAAGCTAAAAGATTTGGATTAAGTTGGTATATAAATGAGGGAGCTGGTATGTTTGGCAAAAGTAAGGACACTCCAATAGAAGAAGCTACTAGGGGAGCAATTACAGAATCTACAAATGTATCTGAAATTACTAGGGCATCAGAATCTGCTTCTAAAGGAGTAGTAAAGGGAGCAGCAGACTTCAGTTCTTATATTGCTGGTAAGTTAGGTAAATTTCATACTATGGTTGAGGATTGGAATAGGGCTGGTACATTTGGGACTGCATTTGCAATCTCATATCAAAAATTAGAAACAGCTCCAAAGTCTTGGTTATTGAAAAAAATGGGTTGGAGAAAAGGTCAGGCTATGAAGTCAGATGAGGCTATAGAAAAATTTAGACAAAATAAAGCTGGTAGAATGGCTTATAATTTAACTCAAGACCTTCATTTTGAATATTCTAAATGGGCGAAATCTAAAGCATTTGGAGGTGCTAAAGGTCTAGCTGGTTCGGCTGGGCAAATTGGAGGTCAGTTTATGCATTATAGAATGTCTATGGCTGATATGTTATATCAATGGATAAGTGACGCGGGAATATCAGTTAAGTCAGGTGACCTTGCTAGTCAAGAAATATTTAAAGTTGCTAGACTTGGTATGCTTAATACTATATTGAACGGAATGGGTATGGGTTTTAATATGAATTTAAAACAATTAGCTCAGAATGATGTTATGGATACAATTGAAAATGTCTGGAATTTCTTTATGGTTGATAGAGATGACCCAGTAGCAAAAGCTGAATTAGACAAAGAACTTCATGGGCAAGGAGCATGGTCATTTGCCGGACCTAATATTTTATATGTTGCTAATATAGGTGAAGTAGCTGGGATGTGGCATTTGGGTGATAATAGTTATTTTAAAGAACAAGCAGATATTGTTGAAGGTAATGAGAATTTTTCAAGAAGACAAAGATGGAAATCTCTATCATTAATCTCTACTCAAGCTGCTAGATTCACTCAATATACATTACCAATATTCTTTAAAAATGGATTAATTGATGCTTTAAAATTTGAAACTGGTTTATTACCAGATAAAGAATGGAAACAGTTCAGGGGATATATTGGAAGTAAAGCAAAAGAATCTGTTCCTTATAACGTAAGAAAATTCTTTAATCTTACTAAGAAAAATAGGGTATTACATCCATCATTTGTAAAACAAGGAATAAATAAAGATATGCAAGGACATCGAAGTATTATGGAGATTCAAGCATTACAAAGTGATTTAGATTTCATAAGAGGAAAGGCAACTCCATCAGAGGTCTTATCTAAGAAACGTAAACGGAGGAAGGGTGTACGTTCTGGAAGCATAATGGAGTCACTTTCATTTATGGAAGCTATGGGGAAATAATTAGTTTCTATGCTCTGGTTTTGAATTTAGCTCCATAAGAACATATTGTGCTTGTTGTGTTATAGTCATTATAATATCTTTCCAGTCCGTTGCTGATTCAATTTGTGTATAGTAATTGTTTGCACTATTAAGAAGTTTTTTTCTAGTATAATCATTAATTTTCCAATGTAGTTTTGCCATCGTGTTTCTCCTTTAAATATCTAGCAATCAAAATAGCATCTGCTGTTGCTAGAGTTACGTTAACCATATAATTACTGGCAATTTCTTTAAACTTTCTTTTCTTCTTAACGTATTCTTTCGGTATATCATAGTCTTCTTTATAAATAGATTGCCACTCCTGTGGTCTAATAAATTCAGCTTCAATATGAAAACACCCTAGTATACCTTGCCACATACCATAATTTGTACCAAATGTAAATGCACTTACCTTTCCATCAGTTGGAAAAACATGCACCTTTTCAATACATACCATCGCTTCATAGCTTTCTGTATTACAGGTATTTAAATATTCTCTAATTATATCAGACATTTCGTGTGCAGTTTTTGGACATTTATATGCTACTAATTTATCTGGGTAGATTATACAAACTGCTCCACCTTTTCCTGGGTCTATACCCATGTATGCTATCATATTATTTCTCCATCAAATCTATCGATTATGTATTTAACTATACCACTTGGTTCTATATTAGACTTTTTATCGTATAGTTTGCAACCTCTATTCAAAATATCTAATGGAATTATTTTTTTTGGATTAAACCACATACAGCTACTACGACCATCATAAAGACGACAGCCGTAGCAACTTTGTGGCTTGCTCTTCATCAAGCTAGATTTAAAGCCTCAGATTCAGAAATGTAAAACTTGCACTTATTACCATTGAACCCAACAGTTCCTTCTCCTGTAAGACCATATCGAGCTTTAGCAGATATAATATTAACTGAATAAGGACTAAACTTCTCATCATCATACTGATATGGATAATAAACGAACAAGGCAGCTTCTGCAGTTTGTTCTATTACTCCACTTTCAGCAAAGTCAGATAATTTAGGTTTAGGGTCAAATCGTCTTTCAATTTCTCTATTAAGTTGAGAAACTAATATAGCACAACAATTTTCTTTTTTACATAACCATTTGTAATCATTCATAATCATTTCTAATTGAAATCTTCTATCTAATGATGAAGGCATTTGTATTAATTGTATATAATCATCAATAACTACGTCTGGTTTGAATTTTGTAACTTCACCAACTGCTTCTTCTAAGTTCCTAAGATTGTCAAACATCTTTAGTTTCTTATACTTTTTAGCAATTGTTTCTATTAATCCATTCTCTAGTTGTTTTTTACTTTCTTCTTCTACTTGATTTTCTCTAAGACTATTATATGTCATACCAGATTCTAAAACTATAAGCTTTCTCATCATTTCAGTATTATTCATTTCTCTATTGATAAGTAAAACTTTTCTACCATCTTCTATAAGCTTCTGAACAATATTAACAATGAGGGTAGTTTTACCATGTCCTGGTCTTCCCCCAACAACAGTTACTTCTCCCCTTGTCATTCCACCTGCAAATTCATCAAGTGGGGGGAAATTGTAACTAATCATTGAGTTACCTTTAACAATCTTATCTACTGTCTCTTTTGCAATGGAGGTTATGTCTGTAGTTTTTGAGGGCATTAAAGCTCTTAAGGTATCTACACTCCTGCCATGTTCTTCTAGTATCTGTCTAGTCTTATCAATTGGTAGATAACTTGAATTTAATAGTTTATTAGCTGTTCTAATTACTTCTCGTTGTATATGTTTTTCCCAAACTATCTTAGCATGTGATGGAATAAATGATGCACCTATAGATTTATCTATTAATCCAGTAAGCCAATAGCTTGTAATAGTATTATTTTTCTTTTTACATTCATCTCTTATATTTATGATGTGATATTCTATCTCTTCTTTTCGTAATCTTTTTAAAGCCTGCCATAGATGTTTGCATTCATGACTGTAGAAAGCTTCTTCACTTTGAATAACTCTTTCTGCATCATCAAGTCCTTTAAATCCACCAGCAATAATTTCTGCTAACAATGATTCTTCGGCATCTACATCTGACGGAGGCAGTTTTATATCTTCTATCTGTTTCATAATTATACTCCATCAAATATGTTTTGTTGAACAACTGGCGGTTCGTAATTAGTAATGACTATTTCATTTTTATAATCACGTTTTGTGGTTTGTCCTGAATAGATAACTGGTATAGCATCGATATTATATTCTTTATATAATTCATGTACTTTTGGGTTATCATCATAACTTACCATAAACCTTCCGCCGAGAGCATTTATTTTATTACAAATATCAAATAATTCCAAATGGTCTTCTTGCGTAAACGTATGTATATAATAATCTTTACGTTTAGATGCAACAAAATATGGAGGGTCTAAATACCACAAATCATCTTTAGTCGGAGGGTATTTTTCTAACAATGTTCTGAAATCTAAGTTTTCAACTGTAACATTATTAAGATATTCTCTTGATACTTGAAGGTCTTTAATAAATGCCTCTGTATTCCAGTCTTTAGAGTTTTTAGAAAATGTTCCTTGAGGATTATTATTAAAGGAACACTTTACTAAGTAATAATATTTAGCAGCTCTCTCAGGGTCTGGTATATTTCCTTTTTTTGTTTTACCTATGTATTCTTTGTATAACTGATGTTGTGTTCTACTTTTTATATACCATCCTATATACTCACAAAAAGAATCAAATTCTTCTGCTAGTGTAGCGTATAGATTAACAAGGTTATTGTCTTTATCATTAACAATATTAAATTCAGCTTTCTTTTTTCTGAAAAACATCGATAATCCACCAGCAAACACTTCTATATATCTGTTATGTTTTGGTAGTCTAGGTATTAATTGTCTGCTTAATTGGAATTTCCCGCCGTAATAAGGTATTACAACGGGACAATCCTTCCATTGGTGGTCTGACATTATGCTTTTGCTACACCTTTAGCCCACTTATCTATAGTAGGGTATATTTGTTGCTCAAACTTATGTGTTGTATTCCAATTTCTATTCATATGATGTGTATTAACCCATGTGGCAGCGTTAAATAAGTCCCAATATGTTTCAGGTTTTTCTGCAATTAAATGCTGAACAAACGGTTCCATAACATGGTTTGGTACTTTATCTATCATCTGTTTTATATGAGTTTGTCTCACTTTTGTATCTTTTAATAATGGAAAATCAGATTCAAATACTTTCTTAGTAGACTCAATTGTACTAATAATCATTTCTTCTAACTGGTCTAATCTTTGATTATGTATACTATGTCTGTTTCTTTTCTTATTAAGAACTATTCCTATTACTGCTCCATTAAGACATATAAGTCTGAATGCACCTGACATTATTCCTAATTCCCAACTACCATCATAAGAATTCTTTATAATAATTTCAGGCGTGCATATATCATCTTTACTAATTGGAATCTTCATTTCTGGCATATTGAATTTATAAACAGTTCTTTTACCTTCATTAAGTACTTTAACTTCTCTAGGTTTAGCACCACATTTCTTTAATATAGGTAATGCAGTATCCATAATTTCTTTATTTGTAACTAACTTGTATTCATCTGTCATGCAACTGAGTATCTCACCAGTGTCTTCTCTCATTATAAACTTGTGTCCTGTTTGTTTAATTATGTCTGCTCCAAGTTGAGCTGGTACTTCTCTTACTGGAAATAGTGATTCATTTATCATATCCTAACTCCTTTTTTTTGTTTTTAATATTTTTAGGTGTCTTACCTAATAATTTACGTTCTGCATCTTTTTTTAATTTTAATTCTTCGGCTGAGTTTTGTATCATTGCTCTTAAATAAGCATAGCCTTTACCTTTTTTATATTCTTGTTTTAGCATGTATGCTTTAACAGAATGTTCTATAAATTCATCATCATATTTTCGGATTCCATATAAAAATGCATATTCTTTGTAACTTTTATTTTCTGTTGGTATAGTTTGTTGTATATTCTTAATAGCCGTATTAAGCAGTTTTCTTATTTTATCACTTCTGTTGAATTTTAAACTTCTTATTTCTATTCTTTTATCTCCTGGCTTATATTCATATCCACATGCAACACATTTGCTCATTCTTCTTCATCCAATTGCATTTCATCATGTATTTCATTGAGTTTAGCATAAGCAGGGTCATCTTTTCTTTTTCTCATTTCTTCATGAGCAACCATAAATCCTATAGCCATATTTTTATTACCTATAAAATCTATTAAAGATTCTAAATCTCCATCTTCACAAAGTTGAGATATTTTATTCATCATCATTTAATTCCCTCACTTCTGTTTTAGCTCCTATTATTTGTTTACCTAAATAGTAATTTCTATCTTCTGGTGCAATATTAGGAACTTCTGTTATTATTACTCTAGCATTAGTTTCACACTCAAGTAGTATCCCTTTCATTTTAGTTGATGTAATGAAATACGAACCTTGATTAACCTCCTCTAGAAATTTATATCCTTTAGAAGGCTCTATTTTAAATCCATCTTTAAGAGCTTTATTCGCAAGTCTCGCAGCTTGTCGGAGCTTGGTAACTAGTTTTGTTTTCTTCATATCCTTCCTCTTTTCTTATTAAATCATCTTTTATTTTTATTATATCTTTTCTTAGATTTTCAAAAGGTTTAGCATAATCAAAATTACTTAAGGTTCTTGCAGAGTTTTCAGCTAACACAAGTGCTACTATAATATTCTGCATCTCTTCTTTACTAAACCTTATTAAAGCAGTTGATGTTTCTAACCATTCTGTATCATTCTTCTTCTTCATAGTCTTCTTTCATTTTTAATGCTATCTCTTTATTTACATCAGATATATGAACATAGTCTGGGCTATTAAATTCATCTGCAGTAGTAGGTTCAGTATCATGTTTCATAATAACAGCAGGCATTACTTGTACCATAAATTCTTCAAATATTTCATTAGCTACTTTATGTTTGAAAGCATCACTCTCTACATTAGCATTTTTATATTTAGATAGTACCATTTTAACAATGTCTGTGACTGCTACTCGATAGAACTCATAATCCATATCTTCTGGCATATCACCTAAGTCTATTTCTTTGTCTCTTCCATCTATAATAGGTGGATTGTTTAGTCTATCCATTACATTTTTATCTTGCATAATATTCTCCTTATTTAATTTAATTATAGGCAGTCTCTTAGAAAGGTTCGCCAACCAAATTCATCATAGTCAAGACTCTAAATTTCATTAAAATTCAAACCACATGGTTATATTATTTCAAAATCATTTTTTAGTGCCAATCATACCGAGACTGCCTAATTTAATGTCGGATTAACTACAATCTTCGGTGACTCCCATCGTGTTAGTCACTTTACTGCGCAGTTGGGAACGAACTTGTCATCATCAACCCGACAAAATTTTGAGTGGCTAGTGCCAAGAGTAGGTGGTATATGGAAGGTGATGAGAAAAGTTGACAATAACCACTCCATATAATTTAAAACAGAAAGAGGGTAAGAAACAAACCCTACCCTCTCTCATATTTATTTAGAATGGCACATCATCATTAAATTCATCTGCATCTTTTTTCTTACCATTCTGCCACGGATAACATTGGAATACTTTCCATGCACTTCTAGGTTGACCATCTTTATCATTGTATTCTTCACGCCCAATTTTAATTAAGCATGCCATACCAATAATATCAGATTCTTCAACTTGTCCAAGAACTGTATCACTATTATCATCAACATCAAATACAACACCAATAGCCTCAAACCATTGTTTGTATTTACGGTTTTTCCATTTTTCATCACCAGGTTTAGGTGTTAGCCATATACCATTACTTCTAAATTCTTTAGCAGTTAAGTATGAAGCATTTATCTTTATTGGATTATTATCAGCATCTACAACTTTTACAAGTTCACCATTTTCAATAGTCATTTTATTTATAGATACTTTCTCAACCTCTGGAGCAACAGTAAACGTCATATTGTAAACGATACTATCGTTCCATTCTTTGATGTCCACCTTGCTTACATGAGCAGGATAAGTTCCAGGTATGATAGGTAAAGATGTCTCATCTCCTTTACCAAGAGTAGTATTTTCTAATGTTTTCACTAGTATTCTCCTTTATTTAGTTGTTGTTTTTGATGTAGTATATTTATCCATTAACTTATTGAAATCGTTACGGAACTCAAGCATTTTCTTACTTGGAGTAGCTCCTTTACGACCTTGAAAGTATAACTGAGGACTAACCCAACTACCTGTTGCGGTTTTCATATACCTACGAGTATTGCGTCTACGAGAACTAGCAAAGCCAGATTCTTGTAGTTCTTTAACTGTCTTATTATTTAGAATGCCACTTTTACTGAGGTCATCTAATTCTTTGACTGTTAATTTACCCATGTTATTCTCCTTTTTAGTAATCTCCATCAATATATCTAGGTTCTTCATCTTTATCCAATTCTATGGTAAAAGAATAGTAACTAGGATTGACTGAGATATTTTTGTTATTGTATGTTTTAAAGCACATCATTGGCTTTCCATTAAGTAGTTTATATCCTTTAAATACAACTTGACGAAATTCTCTTCCATCATTTGTACCTATAGTATATTTATCGTTTATTTCTAGTATTCCTTCATCATGATTCATCCTTGACTCTCCTCTTTAATGATGCAAGTGTAACTTCAAAGTTATCTGCATGGACTAATTCTTTATCAATGCCTAAAGACACTTCATCGAACTTATCTTTGCCAAGTTTTGTAGCTACATCAAGTATTTCTTTTGTTTGCACTTTAGTTAGAGGAGTTACATGAGGTAAGTCTTCACCTGCATAGATATATAATCCTAAACCATGTAGAGCAATAGCTTTAGCTAAACACCTCTGTATAGATGTATTTATCTGAAAAGCATTAGGCTCTTTTATAGATTGATTTCTATTGTCTAATACAGGATGAGTTTGTGTTCTTGTAATGTTATTAACTGATACTGCTACTTTTACAAAATACCCAGTATCTGTTTTCATGTATGGTTGTGAATCACCTTTCTCATTTTTATATTCAAATGTATGCCATGTAGCATCTGGTGAAACTTTAAGCAATTCACGAACTGCCCAAGCCCAACTAAGGTATGTAAAATTACCTTTTTTCTCAGTAAACTCGTTGACATTTATTTTATTGAATATTTCAAAAGTGTTAATGTTAGTTTCTTCTGGCATATTGCCTCCTTATTTAGTTTTCATTCATCCAAGTATAGTACCATAAATCACCTGTATCTTCATCATCGAATTCTTGTTCATTTATTGGATATATATTATTTACATCTTTTATACAATCAATGGGTTTCCAGTAAGCATATCGTATACCTGTTTCTCTAAACTCTAGTTCATTGGTATTATATCCTTTACTTTCCATTAATTTTGCTATCTTATTTCTTTTCAATTCATCAACAGGGCAAGTTTTATGAAATTTATATCCCCATTCAGAATTTATATTATTTGGTACGCCTGCCATTTTATACTCCTTGACATTCTATTTTATGAAATGGACAATATCTACATTCCCATTTATATACTGGTGTATTATAACTGCCTATTTCAGGTTTTCCTTGTTCTTCAAGTGTTTCATTAAGTTCAACCCAATAGTAAAATGCATTCTTAATCCATTCACTGCTAATGATTTGTGTTTTCATCATACTATCATCTTTTTTGTACCATATTAGTCCAAGCTCAACATTATCAGAATCTTCTTCTCTTTCTAAGTGTTTAAGCATTCCTAATGCATATGTACCTAATTGTAATTGATAATTAGTAGATGGATTAGGGTCTACATTTCTACCGAATAGTTTTTTCCATTTAAATGAATGAGCAGTTTTAATATCGTATACATATAGTTTACCTTCATTATCTACTGCTAAGTCTAAATGTCCCACAACTTTTAAATCTGGTAGCTTAATTCTATATTCAGAATACACACTTACTTGTTCATCATTTGATTTATTGTATTCTATTATTGCTTCTTCTAAATCCTTGTGTACTAAAGTTCCTAATCTCATAAGTCTCATTGGTCTTTGTTCTGGTTGTATTTCTTCGTAATCATTTATCTTATACCATTGTTTTCTAAAACATGAACCTGCAGTAGAAGCACTAAACCAGCCTTTAAATTCTTTGTATTTTTCCTTGTGTTCTTTACCTTTATTGAGTAAAAACTCGTGGTAAATATTTTGTATATTTATCATATTATTTAATCTCCATTATGCTCTAAATTTACATATTGTTGTATTTACATAAAAGCTTAATGAGGGATACTGCATAATTGCAACAAAGGATTATCCAATAAACCTACAATTATACACGGGTTGTACCCCTCATCTGTGCATCTCACCTTGAACGCGGAGTCCAGTGTGTTATCAAGGGTATTACTTCTGCTCAAGTTTATATGAAGCAAAAGTTTTACCTTTTCTAGTTATTTTTTTAGTTTTTATTTTATGACCATCTGCTCTTAAATTAAATATAACAGCAGCTAATCTAAAACAACCGTATTGTTCTAAAGCATCAAGTGGTGTAATTTCTACCCCCCTTTTTAGATGTTCAAGAATATTTGTCTGTTGACTAGTATATCTACCTGCATTTAACATATTTCAAATCCTCCAGATTCTTCACAAAACTTTCCAAAATCAACTACGTTCTCTAAATGAAAAGGATAACTACCATTCCAATCTTTCTTTGAATATATTCTACTCCATTTATCCTTATATTTTTTAGGATAATTAGCTGGTACAATATCTTTATCATTTAATTGGTCTGTTACATAGTTTTGATATTCTTCTAATTCTTCCTGAATAATTTTATTATGCTTACGAGCTAATTCATATATTTCAGTTTTAATTAATGAATATTTAACAAGAGTACCATCTCTTCTTAGTCTTCTTATTCTAGCAGCTATCTTTTAGCTTTCGTCTTACATATTTTCATTCCATCATTAAAGTCACCTGCTCTCATATCTTTTTCAGATAAGAAATCAGAACAAAATTCACAAACGAACTGCCATAAAGGTCTCCATCCCCATACATTAGCACGGAAGTAGTTACCTGGAACTGCCAATTCAAATGCATCTATTTCATTAAAATATTCTTCAGTTTCCTTTTCAGTATGGTCTTTAGACCAGTCATAATAAGGTTTTTGAATATTGTCAGGGTTCTTCGGATGTATTCCATATAAATCAAATCCCATTATTTACCTCTCTTTCTATCTATTTGTTGTTGTATTATTGTATCTACTTGCATTTCTAAATAATCACAATAATCTTTTTTTAAACATTCTACTACCTCATCAGCTTTCATACCATCATCTCCAATCACTAAGGTAATAGTCTCTCTTATTTGGTTTAAATCAAATTTTAACATAATGTCTCCTTTAAAAAGACGGGGTAGGAAAGGATTCTACCCCATCTCGGTTGCGTGTGTTATAAGAAACGTACTTTCTTACCTCTTGATTGATAATTATATATATCTTCAAGAAGTGCCATATACGTTTCGGTATCTGGACAACGAACTAATTTTGTACTCTGAAACTCAACCTTCTGCATCATTGTATCATGACTATAATCATCTACTGATTCTATAATCTTTAACAATGCATTAATAAATCCTCGTTGCTTATACCATTTAAACCAATGAGAGAACTCATTAATTTGTTCAATGATTGCATTAACTTCATTAACTGTCCTTAAGAACTCTAGTCCTCCAGTTTTAAATGCTACCATAGAACCTTTAGTGTTACCCATAAATAACATTATCAATGAGTTATGACTCCATCCACTTCTCCTCTTAATGCCACAATAAATCTTATAATTCTTATGACCTAAGTTTGCAAAGTGTTTAGCATAGTCATCATAGTTCCATCTGTCTTGTGATTGAAACTGAGCCACATTCCACGGTTTTAATCTTTCATCTTCATCAACTACATAATAGATATATTCACCAAGCTCTTTACAAGCTGTGAATCTGTACTGACCATCATATACAGGATGTCTACCATCTGGATGTTTTTCATCTTTCCACTGTGGATTAAGTGGAAGTACAATAACTGGAGCTACATCAGTTAAATTACCAATAGCTTTGATACTACTTACTATTTCAGCTAAGTGGTTAGGTTTAATATTTCTATTCCAGTCTTCAAGATTAAATAAATCATAATCTTTTGTTTTTCGAATTCTAGGCATATCGCCTCCTTTTATTCTTTTTTTGTTAAGAGCAGCTATCTCTCATAATTATCTTAGTCCAATATATTCCATAACTCTGTAAACTTTTGATTGTCTACAGTAGTTTAGCCACGCATTTAATACAATATCAGCTTTAATCTTTTGTTCACCAATATTATTTTCTCTGTAAACAGAGCCTTTCATGTTATTTTTTCCTATCATTGTCTTTATACTCCCATGTTGTCTTATCAAATACAAGTCTTGCAGTATTTTTTGAGCCATTAACTGCTTGAAGATATACCATAGTATACTCACACAGGTCATTAGCATCAAGAAATGATTTAGGAAGTGTTAATCTGCCTCTTTCATCTATTCTAATCCTTGCTATATACATACTCATTTCTTACTCCTTTTGTTCTTGTATGGATTATATTTGCTTCTTACAAGTAAAAACTTTAGTCCAAGCCTTACTTTATTGAGTAAAGACTTTGCTCTTATGTCTCTAACCTCATCTAAGTCCTTTTCTATTGTATGATACAACTTATGTAGCTGTTTCATAATTACTGTAGGAACTTTAACAGTTTTAATTTTACCTTTCATTGTCTTTTCCCCATTTATTATGATACTCATCATAGTTTTTTAATATATCTATCCATTGTAGTTTATTTAATGATGTTAATTCTCTTGCTCTTTGGTCTAACATATTAAATGCACCACTTCTACGAACAGCATCAAATTCTCTAAATTCGTTTTTTCCTACCATTGTTTCTCCTTCTATTCTTTTAACATATAATGATTAAATACTGCAAATGCAACTAAGCACACGCCTATAATAATCAATGATTCTACCATGTTGGTTTCCTTTCTTTTAAAATATTAAAGAGTGGTGTGACGGGATTTGAGATTACCCGCAAATGATATTTCAGCTTGGGAGTCAAGTAAACACTCCTCACGATATAAACTATCGCCTTATTCACATAAGACTACTCATCCGATGCCTGTTTAGCAGTTGTCGTCTGCGTACATCAGTACTATAGGGACATGGCAATGCCTATCCCACAAGTTTGTTACCTAGCTGCTGAAAGCTATAGGCAACTTAATACCGAATACAATCTCTAGGTTTTATGCCTTCAATTTATATTTAATACCATTACAACCTTTCGCCCATTTAAAGGCTTCTCCACATGACTCGTTGAATCATCCTGGTCATCGATATGATGAGAAAGGTCTGTCTGCAAGCTTGTATTAGCACAATCCACAGACTTCACATTTATGGTAAAGATAACCAAATAATAGCTAGTTATTTAATTATCACCCCACTCTTATAAAACATTTGGTAGACTTAACGTATCTACCGTGATTCGATGGTTAATCACCTACGCCCACTCTAATTCTGTTATATCCCCGTCGGGCAGAAATAAAGCTTGTTCGGGACTCTTCACGCTCACTTATCCTCAACCAAAGTATAAGTTCTCGCCATTTTTCCGGACTGCTCTAGCATCGCTCATGCCACCAGCTGTGCAAGCAGATACACAACTTGTTTCTTTTATAAGCAGAATTATGTATGACTACTGGATTATACATCAATGTTTTACCATGAATACCAATAGAATTTCATAAACCACTTAATCATCCAATTCATTATTCACTCCTAATTTGAGAGTTTAACCTATACTACTCTCAAAGGTTTTAAAATTAATAGTCCAGTTCGATTATCCGTACATCACCATTAGAAGCATTGTGCCTCTTTTGGAATCTAGCTATCTGCTTCATAACCTCATCATAAGGACAGGTTATTTGTACCATTCGCTCATCTTTCATCGTCAGTCTAGTACCAATTCCACCAATTGAATCCCACTTTTTAATGTAGAGTACATTAGCAAGATTAATGGTGTAACTGTGTGATTTAAGAAATACATTTGTCATGATTTCCTCCTTTTCAAGTTTATGCCCAAGTTATATATGAATTAATACTTATTAGTAGAGTTAACTGTATCTAAGTGTTTAAGACATCTTTACAACAATGTACTCCAAATAATACCAAAAGAAGGACAGAACAGGCATAAGCCTGCTCCATCCAATTGCCTCATGATGGCACTCTAGAGATGCTCCACATCTGTGTGGGTTTTCCTCTTCGTACCAAGATGCACAATTACTTCTTATCCTCTTCC
>Ga0098041_1000080_pt1 | contig 37577 bp, 50 predicted proteins | sample 8_EtaG_FD_77066 | JGI IMG/M metagenome (GOLD analysis project Ga0098041, IMG submission 77066) | Marine viral communities from the Subarctic Pacific Ocean - 8_ETSP_OMZ_AT15162 metaG | ecosystem: Environmental > Aquatic > Marine > Oceanic | place: Pacific Ocean | collected 2015-01-08
AAAAGTTAAACATATTATGACTAAATATTTCGGTCTTTCTATGGGTGATGAAGCTACTGATTTCGTAGACCCAGATTTAATACCATTGTTTCAAAGAATATTCCCAGACAACCATAAAGTTAATAGGTATATGCAGGTAGCAGAGAAGTACCAACCATACGGTGGTAGAGTATCTATGTTAGCTAAACATATGCTTAATTGGGATGATGTAAGATTAAAAATATTAGCCGCTATTGATAGTGGTGACTTACAAAGTATGTTGGCTGTTATGGGTGGAAGAGGTTCCAACCAATCAGATAGAACATTCTTCTCTGAAGTTATTGGAGAAAGCCCACATCCACTACAAGAAGCACACGACAACTTTACTTCATTGGCTCGACCATACTTAGGTAGAGAGGGTTCTAAAACTTATTTAGATTACAGTACTAAACAAAGACGTAATAGAGTTCGTCTGTTAGATGGTGGTAAAATTAAAAAAGGTACAGATGCTGAAGGAAATCCAAATATAAAACATCAGTATCAAAACGCACACTTTGTCAGAGGCAAATTAAAAAATATGTACTGGCAGATAGTAGAGTTTCAAAAGGAAATAGACCCTGACCAATTAAATGGTGGGGTGCGAGAGATTGCTACTGACCCAGAAATGTTAAGACAAATTTCTGATGGTGAGATTGCTAAAGATATAATCTCAACTGTTACTCAGCCAGAAGAAGTATTAAACAAGATAGATAATGAATTATATGCATCATTAGACCCAGAAGTACAAAAACTTGTAGACACTCAAGGCGAAGGTGGAGACCTAGGTCTACCTCCTATAGGTAATAGAGGATACACAGACAATCTAATTACTGCTCAAGCTAGAACAGCTACAGAATTAGACGATACTATGAGAGCCAAATTAATACTTGAAGAAATGTTAGTTACTATATCTGATATTCAAAGAGATATGAGAGACCAGTTAACTAGAAATATTCCTAAGAATAGTTTAGGCGAAGGTGTTTCAATTAAACTTGATAAGAATGGTATGCCTGAATTTGTTGCAACTAAAAATATTATATCTGAAGGACACAGACGAAGAAAAGCTAGAGAGAAAAAACTACAGGCAGATAATGAGGCAATCTTAGCTAAACAAGTTATAGATATTCATAACGAAACAATAAGAGATACTAATGTAGAATTGGATAAAGGGTTAGATACTTTTGACCACAAATCTTCTGCGAGTTCTCAAGATGTATTTGGCATTATAAGAGAACTATCTAATAGTAAAATCTCTGATGCTAGAACTAAAGACTTGCACAAAGCATTACATAATAAGATTAGAAGTACAGCAGAACTTGGTGATGTTGAGGTTAGTAAGGCTGATTTATATAGAGTAAAAGTTGGTAAGGGTGCAAATGAAAAGTTTGCAGAAACGCCAGACGAATATATTCAAGCTGTATTAGAAGCATTTCAACGTAGTGATGACAAGACTATGGGTGTTGCGGCTAAAGCATTAAAAACATTATTTAATGAAGAGCCTAACATAATGCCTAAAGGTCCTAACATACAAAGATTTGTAGATACAGAGTTAAGTCAAACTCAAGGTGTTAGTGGAGAGAATGGTATACCTGCTAATGCACCTATTCATATTAAAGAATTGTTAAGAAAGATTACACATAGAGATAAACTAACTGAACAGACATCAAGAACTATGACATATCGTCTAATTAATATGCTTGGTAATGCTCAACAAGATTATCTTGCTAATACTAATTTCTTAACTGAACAACAATTTAACGGATTATTCCCAGACCAAATGATGCACTTCGGAGTATCGGGTGTTACTAAACATATTAACGATAGTACTCTTCTTAACCCATTAAGAAAACAAATGCGTAAGTTGGGTCAGGCTTTAAGAGAAGGTAAAACAGGTACTAGCTTTATAGGTATAAGAGGAGAGGTTTCTTCTTACACACCTATACACGAATTAGGTCACGTACTTTATAGAGGTACATTCTCTGATAACCAGAAGAAGGATATCTTATCTGCTTATGAAGAAGCCATACTTGGTGGTAACGAAGAGGCTATGAAAATTAACAAAGCCTATGATGACATAAGCACATTCTCTCAAGCAGAGGAATGGTTTGTAGATGGATTACATAACTTCTTATCCAATAAAGAAACAAGAGTTGGAAGATATAGAAGTATAGTACAAAGTCCAAAACTAGCTAGGTTGATTGATGATATCATTGAGAAGATGGCATATATGGTCAATGGTATGCTTGGCAACAAGTCAATGAGACAGAAGTATAGATACCTAACTTTCTATGGAGATATGTTCTTCAACAGACAGGCTACTAAAAACCCTCATACTTATATTGCTGATGCTACTAACAATAGAGCAGTTGATAGTGTTGATGCACCTAGATATGCACAAGAAGTAATACAATCTTATGACCCAAGAAGAGAGTTGTCAGCTAGAGAATTTGTTGGTGCTAGAGAGGGAGAGCCTTTATTTGAATATGTAGAATTCCACGGAACTATTAGTGGTAAGAAATTTGATAAAGCAGGAAATCCAGAAGCTATTCTAGAGCCATCAAATAGTAATGCTTTATATGGTGAAGGTGTTTACTTAACTAAACAACCACAACTTAGTCAGAAGTACACAGAGAATACTCATTATGACGCACTAATAAAACTAATTGATAGTGCTGATACTCCACCTGAAAAAAGAGCAAGAGCAACAGCATTAGCTGAAGAGATTGCTCGTCTAGAATACGCTAAAGATTTAGAACAAGGTAAGTTAGATAGTATACATTGGTCTGAAGGTACTAAGAGAAGTTCTCAGGAAATGCTTGATAGCCCTGGGATTTCGTCTGACGTAGCAGCAGATGCTCCAGCTATGGTGCACTTAAGACATATAAAAAGAATAGCTAAATTTAATAAAGATAAAGAAGCACTTCTTAATACATTAACAGAACTAACAGGTGCTGAATATAAAGGTAAGGTACTTCCTCTACTTGTCCAAAAGAATAAGACAATGGATTTCAGAGAGAGTGCTTTATATTCAATAGGTAAATTAGAAGATAACAATACTGGTCTAAAAAATTTAATGCCAGTTCTTGGGGAACTAAACGCATCTAAAATAATAGAAGATGTTCAGATGGCTAGTATGATTGAAAGACTAGGTATGGTTGAATCCGATGGTTCTTTCTCAGGTCACGATTTTTGGGATGAATTATTAGAGGCAGTAAAAGCATCTAATAGAGCAGGTGACAGCGAAGCCAAAGAGATGATTACTCAAGCATTTAGAGAAGCAGGATATGATAGTTTTAATGTTACTGAAACAGACGGTGTAACATCTAATGCTATTGATACTACTGTTGTATTTGATAGCCACCAAGTTAAACACGTTGACGCTAGGAAGTTCGACCCAGCAGAGCCAAGTATATATTACAATAGATTAAATGAAGATACTGAAACTCCAGCAGGTTCGTTACTATCAGACAAAATAGATTTAGGAGAAAATATTGTACCAGGTGATTACGTATATGTAGGTGCCAATGCTCAAAGATGGGGTATGCCAGATGCATTACAGCCTATATTTAGAAAGACATTAAAGAAAGAAAATTTAACTGTAGATGATATCGAGGTTGTCCAACAGGTTGGAGCTAAGAAAAATATCATTAAAGAAAACTCTCAACACGCAAGACGAATAGGAGCTAAGTGGTTTGCTGATAAAGTAAAACCAGAAGCAGGAGCAGGTATATACCAAAAACATACATCAGATATGGCTAAAGTAGTTAGACCTATGGTAGATGCTATGATGAATTTACCTGATGCCAAGGGTGCTTTTAAAAATTGGATTAGAAAATCTGCACCTTTACTTTCTCCTAAAGTAATATCTAAACCTTTGTCTTGGGCTGGATGGAGAGATGCTGGTAAGGTATCACAACCTGCTAGTCATAAGCGTATACTATCTGCGATTAGAAAGGATGACTTAAGTAAACTAAGTTCAGACGAAAAACAAGTTGCTGTAATGGTTGTCAACGCTTTCAAAAAAGAACTAGAAGATATGCAGGGTCTAGGTATCAATGTAGGTAATATCCATTTAAGAGGTAAGAAATACTATATGCCTCAAATCTGGGATGCCTCTGCTGTTATGGACAATCCTGGTAAATTTTTAGAAAGTCTTACACGTTATATAATACGTGAACGTAGAAGTGTTGGTGAAGTAATATCCAGACAAAGAGCAGGTGAGATTGCAGATAAAATTGCTAAGAAGATAACAAGTGATGACGGTCATATTAGTATGGACGATAACTTAAGAAATCAAATATCTTCTGACCCATTCTACCAAAGATTTATTAATCTAAATCCAGACGAAGTACCAGAATTTGAAGGCTTTATGGTTAACGACCTAGCAGGTATTATCACTAGGTACTACGATAAGACCACTAGAAAAAAGGTTATGGCTAATGAGTTTGGTGTGGGTGGACACGGACTTGATGCTTATAAATCAGTAGCCCTTAATGGACCTGAACACGGAGCACATATACTTATGACACCTCAAACAGGTAAAACTCAAATGGGAGAATTAGATAGTAAGATTGTAGTAGAGAATACCATCCTACCTAGACTACACGGACACACTATGGAGAGTGCACAGAAACTTGTTATGGATGCATACGAACACATACATTCTGGTACTGGCTCTAGTATGTCTACTAGAAAAGCCAATGCTATTAATATGATACTTGGTGAATATGACTTAAGTAAAGTAAGCCCAGCACAATATAAAAATGTTAAACATAGAGTAGATGGTATTGTTAATGCATTAGCAGATTTCCCTGATGGAATAGATAAATCAAATGCTAAATGGTTAGATAGATTTATAAATGTTATAGACAAAAAACCTGTCTACGATGATGGTATGATAACTCATTCAATGAGTAGAAAGGTAAGAGCATTCAACTCTATCACACTACTATCTTGGACAACTCTAACATCTATACCTGATATTGTTTTACCAGCAGTTAGAAGTGGAAACTTCTTGGCTTGGGCTAAAGCGTGGAGACAAGGGATGTTATCAGACCCTTCATACAGACAAGCCAGTAAAGATATAGGTGTTGGTATTGAGAATTTAGTTCACGATAGAATGACACATATGGCTGGTGAAGAAAGCCAACAGTTCTCTAATGCATTCTTTAATGCAACAATGTTAACTCCTTGGACAAATTTCCAAAGAGAAATATCAGCATTGGTAGGCTTCAATGCATTTAAAGCTGAAGCAGATAAAGCATCTCGTTTAATGAGAGCAGGAGATACAACTTCTACATCATTTAAAAACTCTATGCGTTTCTTAGAAAGATATGGATTAGGTGAATATGCAGGTGAGGGTAAAACTTTAGGAGATATAAGAGCACACGTGGCTGATGATAAAATCAGATACGCAGTTATGAGATTTGTAAATGAAAGTATATTTACACCAGACCCTAATGATGTACCTACTTGGGCACAATCACCTTGGGGTGCTATGGTATTCCAACTTAAATCTTTCCCATTAATGATGGGTAGAATGGCTAAGTACACATTAGACGAAGCAGGTATTACAGGTAAATTACCATTAGGTTCTAATATGAAACCTTTAATGGCACTAGCAACTGTTGCTCCTATCTTTGGTGCACTAGCTAACGCTACTAAAGATGTAGTTTTACAACGTGGTACTCCAGATGAAGAGACGGGAGAAGATAGAATATTCAGACAAAGACTAGCATCTAAACAAATATGGGGTAAATTAGCACAAGAAATATTTGGTGCTGATGTTGATAACTGGGCAACAGACGAAGATAGTTTAAATGCTCTTATGGGTTCTTACTGGGAAGGTGTACTAGCGATGGGTGGTCTTGGTCTTATAGCTGAGATGTTACATAACTCTGCAGCACAAATAGATAATGGTTCATATGGTAGAGAAAGAATATTCAGTACCATTGGTGGTCCTGCTATCGGAGCCGCACAAGACGGATTAAAAATTTTAGAAGGTGGTTACTCTTCTATCGCAGACGATGGTGGAAGTAACGCTAAAGAAAGAACTGCTATACGTTCAATGATAAGAAGAGTTCCAGTACTAGGTGGTATGAAGGGTAGTACCGAAAGCCTAGTAGATGGTATCGCAGGTGAAAGAACATCTGGTTCATCTGGTGGTTCTTATAAAACTTTGGCAGAAAGATTAGAGGCTCAATATAAAGGTGAGACATCAATAGAGGGAAGTATTGCGAAAGCATTAGCTAAATATGGGAAACAGTAGTGGTATTTGCAGAAGTTCTGACAGGAATTGCATTAGTCAATTCAGCAACCAAGGCAATCAAGGAGTTGGTTGGTAGTGCTAACGATGTTGGTGCTTTAGCAAAACACATAGACAATCTATTCGATGGAGAGAAACATATACAAAAAAAAAGAATGGGTAAGTATAAATCTCTTGACCCATTCTCACATACATCAGTAGCAGAAGAAACAATCAATGCTAAACTTGCTCAAGAGCAGATGCAGGAAATAGCAACGCTAATAGATTATCGCTTTGGACACGGTACTTGGGCTGGAATTATTGCAGAACGGGCTAGACGAATAAGAGAAGCGAAGGAGGCAGAAGCCAGACGAAGGGTAGCACACCGTAAAAAGATGGAGGAAGTTAATACTTGGGTAGTAACTATTCTAACCATAGTGGGTGCGACAGCAGTATTAATTTTAGCTATACTGTTATTTAAAAAAGGAATGTGAATATGAATAATTTTGGTAATAGATTAAATGAGTTATATGCTAATCAAGGACAGATGGCTAATGCACAACCTGTGCCTATGCCTCAGATAATGCCTAATCCTAGTATACCACCTGTAGATATGCCAATGATAGAGCCAGACCCTAATGCAGTTCCTCCTGTGCAAATGCCACAGATAGGTCCAGAGGGTATGACGGGTATGCCAGAGGGTTTGATGGAGAATATGAGTGAAGAAGAAATACAGAACATTGTTAATATGTTTAGACAATATATGAACAAAGCTCCACAGTTAGGAGTTCCAGAAGAACAATCACAAGGAAGTCTAGAAGATATTATAGGTCAAGCTGTGATGCAATATATGGGTGCACAGGGAGGTCAATAGTGGACTTCGAACAGTTAGCTAAACACTTAAAGATTTATGCAGAGGGTGGTGGAGACCTATCATACCAACAGCAACCTTCAGGAGTTAAGACGAAAGATTTTAGTATGGATGCTGGAGTAGAAGCATCAATCCCAATAGATAAATTAATACAAGAGGCTATGTTAAGGTTGTCTGCAAGTGGATATGCTTATGATGGTGGAGTAAAGTTCCCCCAAGAATGGCAACAATATGGAGCACCTCCTAAGATTGAATACGGAGATAAAGTAGTAGATAATCTAGGTGTTGGCTTTGATAAAGGTGGTCATAGTTTTGATTTTAATTACAACCCAGAAACTAATAGCAAACACTTTAACTGGAAATTTAGGAAAACTTTTTAATGATGGCTTTTGTTAGAGCGATGGAAATGATTAGAGGCTCGTGCGAAAAAGCTCTCTCTCCACACCTCTCCTACGTACTAATCCTTTTAGTATGCGTCCTCCTGCTTTTCGCCATTTAGGAAATTCATCAGAGGCTCCAAGATATTCACCACGATTTAATTTCATACGCATAGTAGAACTTTGGAAGTTCCCACTACCCACATTAAATATAAAAGAACATAGAGCAGAGAACATATTCTCATCTATCTCAGCAGTAACTAACTTTCCTATTGCGTGATAACAATGAGTTAACTCTCGTCTTAATAGGTTCTCACCTTCTTCTTCTGTGATAGGAGGTTGGTCTTTAGTAATAGATTTACCATTCATATCCCAAGTACTTCCGTAACCTATAGTCCAGCGATTAGCTGGACATAGGTATACAGACGAGGAATAACCTTCAAAAGATTTTATGATATCTAATCCTTCTTGGTTTATAACCATTAGAACAAAATCATTCCAACAACAAAACCAATAGCAAAACCTATGATACCTTCTCTGTAATACAGAGATTGTGTAGATACCCAAGTTTTCCAATCAGCGATAGTCTTACCAAATATTTTCATATTACTTCCTATTAAAACTTCTTTGACCAAACCAGAATGAAACAACTGCTGCCCATACTGCTTGTATTTCGTTTGACCAAATACGATTATACATCTCTAGATTGACCCAACCGAAAGCCAACATAAAGGTTAATAACATAAACTCAATAAACAATAAGTACGTCATAATAGGTCTCACACTTGCTGACAAGTTGACTACCCACGTACTAGACTTCATCGTCATTTGAGCTTGGTTTTTTTGTAATGCTTCAGTCTCTCTAATGTCTGCTTCGACATTCATAAACTGTAGCTTCTGCTCACCCAACTTGACTTTATGCTCAAGTTGTTTATCCATCAGTCTTAGCTCGTGAGCTTGGTCTCTTTTCTCTTCGAAAAAACTTAATACTTTGGGAAGGAAGGAGGTACCGAAACCTAAAACTGAACCTAGTAATGATAACATTTATTTCTCCAATGTGTTAAACAACGGTGCATCCTTATAAAGTCTTTCCTCTGCTATTTTAACATAGTCTTTATTTAATTCAATCACAGTTGCATCTCTATTATTACGGTCAGATACTAGAGCAGTAGTTCCTGCACCCCCAAATGGGTCTAGCACTCGACCATTTACTACTTCCTTTGTATCACAATCACATCCCTTTGTTAACCCCAAGTCCTTCGTCTGAGAATATCCTGCATCTCCTTTGCCGTTTATCTCTTCATAAGCACCATTATAACTCTTAGGTCTATAGCGTATGTCATCTTTAGGAAGTTCGTGTCTAGCTACTCTAGTCTTTTCTAGCTTTCTTTTGTATGGTTTGCCACATTTTGCACAACATTGTTCTGGGCAACCTGCCTTTATACAAGGCTCTATTAAATCTGGTGGGAATACTGCGAAGTGAGCCGCTTTAAATGGTGCAGTATTAACAGTCCATACACTTCTTTTGTTTCTCTTATCGTATTCTTTATTATCTCCACCAAATTTATTCTGTTCATATCTTTTAGTAGAGCCACCTCTTGCCTTACCTTTATACTCTGCATCCTCATATATACTGAACGCATCATAAAAGTATCGTTCATTCTTTGTTAATAAAAATATGTACTCGTGTGATTTAGTACACCTATCTTGCACACTCTCTGGCATAGGGTTAGGTTTGTGCCAGATAATATCTTGTCTCAAATACCACCCATCATCTTGTAAAGCCAAGGCAACCCTCCAAGGTATACCCATTAGTTCTTTGTTTTTAAATCCTGCCTTCTTCATTAGTGCAGTATTTCTACTAGCATTCGTTGGCATTACGTGTGCTTGTTCCGATTGTGTTCCCTTCGCCACAGTTTGTGATACACTTTTACTATCCTTATAGGACGAATAAGTGTCGCCCAAATTAAGCCAAGCTGTTCCGTCATCTCTTAATACCCTCTTAATTTTACTGAATACTTTTACTAGGTTCTCTACAAATTGATGTGGACTTTCTTCTAATCCAATCTGTTCGTCCTTACGTATAGCACCACACAAAGGACAGTTCTTCTTATAGATAGCATCTCCTACTACATCTCCCTTTTCATACATACCCATATGACCAGTCGCAGTATCTTTACTTATCTTTGATAATCTTTTATGTGGACATTTAGGGTCTCCACCTACCCAAGTTCCTGTGTTGTAATCACGTAGTCCATAGTATGGAGGTGATGTAACAACTGTATGGAAGTGTTCGTCTGGTAATGTGTCAAGGACCTGCAAACAATTACCTTGTAATACTTTTATCATAACATTTTAAATAAGGTAGACACTACATCTTGTATGTCTCCATTATTATCTAACAAGATGTTGTAGTTTAATTGCTGATTTTCAGTAGAATGTGTTTGCTGCTGGACCACGCCTCGGCTCAGACGAACCACAATTCCACCCATTTGTTGTATCTTTTCTACTTCGTTTGGAAATCTTATGTCATCACAAACTACATTAGAGTTCATTGACATTAATGTTTCCACCTTGGCTCCCCAAAGATTAACCCATACATCACTACCAATTTGGTTTCTTCCCCATTCAGTACCTAATGTTTGCATAGCAAACCTAGGAGATTTACCACACAATAACTTGTTAGGTATCTCCTTGGTCTCACCTTCTATATCTTCTTGAGTTAATCCAACTGATAACAACATCTCTTTAATTGGAGATGCCATCTTTACTTTCTGGTAATTATGTTCAGCACATAATGTATCTGCTAATAGAGTTTTTCCACTTCCTATTAGCCCAGAGATACCGATGAGGTTTGGCATAGTTCTACCTTTAATTTTAATAGTTCATTGTTTAAGTGTCTTAGTTTGTCAATAGCTTTAGTCCTAGCATCACGTACTACGTTCTCGCCATTCTCTATTCGCCATTCGATATCACGTATTCGGTCTCTAACACTAGCAATCTCGTGTTCTAGTTTTATTATGTCGACCTTAATTTGTTTTGCCATCGTCCTTCCCTGTTAAAATGTATGCGTCTGGATGGATAAATGTTACAGGTATATCATTCTCTCTAGCAAATTCAATTTCTCTTTTAACTCCAATACTTCTTTGCCATTCGTCTAGCTGTAAAACAAACATACCAGATGCTAGTTTTAGTATACCAAAGTCTAGCTCTAACCAGAAGTTAGTTGGTCTATCTACATAGCCACAAACCTCTTGTATTGCGTGATGATAAACCACAGGGCTATAAACATTAAGACCTTGCATAGTTAGTTTAAGCGAACACCTTGCGTTCTGCTCATACCTTGTCCTTAATATGCCTCTATCAGCAGTTCCATTTAAAGAGTATGGACTAGCTAGATAGTTTAATTCTTTGGCATTGGACGATATTGTTTCCATTCCAGACACTCCTCTTGACAACCCTTCGGGCATTCCCACTTCCCATCCTTGGTCGGTTTGTTGTTCGTGCAAGTTTTCATTGTCTGTTCTGGTTCTCTTTCTTCCCAACATATTTCTCTCTTAAAGCATCCTCTACATCTCCAATCACTAGGGACGTTGCTTATTTTTCTCGCATCACCATTTAATACTAACTCAATTCTAGCTAGTAATCCGTAGTAATGGAACTCATCGTACTTGACTAATTCGGAGTGGTACTCTGAGGTGTTTTTATTATATGCTATGAACAGACACTCAACCATTTTAGACATACCCATCATAAATTGGACTTGGCTATAATAGTTTCTATGGCTGTACTTAACTCCTTTTGTAGAAAACTCCTTAAACTTATTGTCATTCATACTCTTAATCTCTAGGAGTATTGACCCTTCGTCTGATTTGTTTTCTATAATTCCGTCTGCGTGACCAACACAATGTCCTCCGTATGAAGAGTAAGCCCATTGTTTCTTTGTATATGGGTCGTTCTCCATAACTTTGACATCTGTTTTCTTAAGGTCTCTGATAACATCTTCTTCTATCCTATGTCCGTCACGAAAAATTCTTCGTAATCTGTATCCGATTTTTGTATCTGGGAAACCACGTAGGACAAATGAAAGGTATGCGTCACAAGGATTACCTACGATAGAGGCTCCTATATATTGCCTTGGCTTTTGAGGGTTCTTATCCTCTTCTTTTTCATAGGCTTCGTTTATTAATTGTGCCAAATCCATTGATATACCTAACTGTTATTGAAATGATAGTCCACCCCCTAGTCTCCTAGGGGATGAACAAATTGTTTAGAATGGGATTGTTTCTTCTAAGTCGTCTGACTTGTCGGAAGCAGTAGAGTTCTCTACCTTACCATTCGCCCTCTTCTCTATTGAGGGGTCTATATCTGATGGGTCAAAGAAACCTTTTAGCCTACTGCCAATTCTTTCTTCGCCAGTATCTGTTTTATACTTATCTTGTCCAACAGATGCTCCCACCTTTAACCCTTTAATAGAACCAATGTCACTTGGGTTATTAGGATTAGGATGTCCACCGTGTATTAGTAGAGCCTTTAATTGTTCTCTACCAATCCTTGTAGCAACCTTACTACTAGGTACGTGTACGTTTATCCAAGCACGAAGGGAACCCTTCCCTTTGGTATCTGTCATACTAAGTTCTACAGCAGTACCACCATTTCTAGTTGGTTTTAATCCTGCCTCTTTAACTTCGACAACATATCTACCAGGTTCTAGTATTGGTGCTGACGTAGAAACTTCTACACCAGATAAATTTAGGTCATTAAAACTGAACGACATTATTTTTCTCCTTTTTTAGATTTAAGTTTAGTATATTCGTCCTCGGTCATATCGAGACGTTTTAGTAACTCAACAACATTACCTGTTTTTTCTACAGGTTTAAGCCTTCGGTATTCGTCACGAACTTTTCCGTGCCATCCTCTGACTTCATCTGTAATAGTGTAACGAAGTACCTGCTGTCTGCCATCCACTTCTTGTGAAACTCTAACTCCACAAAAAACGCAATCAAAAATACCAGGTAGTTGTTGTGTTGTTGCTTTCCCAGCGACCATCGCCCAGTAATCTGTATTACCGTTATCGTCTGTACTCTCCTTCGCTAATGCTGTGACAATCACGTGCATATCCAAATCTCTAATTGCCTTACAGGCTCCTAGTAATTGTTGTGCGTGATTACCCCATATAGCAAATCCGTCTGGGTTTTTTTTGCCTAGCTTCTCGGCAATTTCTGTTGCCTCCTGCTCTGCGTGTTTATAAGATAGGTCTGATAACTCAGTTAAACTATCTATGCCAATCCATTTGTATCCTTGTTTCTTAAAGTCCTCTGACTTTATAAACTTAAAGATAGACTTAAAGGAATAAACTCCCTTGTCTTGGTTGACTTCTCCATCCCAACTCGTGAATGGTAGGTAATCTATCTTCGCTTGTCGAATGGAACTTAATCCACTCTCACCAGATAAGATAAATCCTTTTCCATATTCCTGTTGGAAATACTTTAGTTGGGTTGTTTTACCCCAACCGTGATGTCCGTATAACAAAACCTTTCTTTTAGCAGTCTCATCATCGGAAGTGTTCATAGGTTTGAACATTAGCTACTCCTTGTGATTTTAACAGATACAGGACCTGGCTTGATTGTCAACGCAGGTTCGACCGTGCCTTGTTCTGCTTTGGTTAGTTTTTGATAGGTACGTTTCTCAACAGTTAGTCTGCGTTTAACGTGAGTTGGAAGAGGATGCTTACTAAAAATCTCCTCTAACTTTTCTTGGTCCCAATGGTATCTTTCCTGTCTATTGACAGTTACGATATTATCACCAATGGCTTTTGATTGTTCTCCAAATTCCTCTGGAAACTCGGCTACTAATTTAGCCTCGAATTGTTCAACGAGTTTGTTAGCCTCGTCTTGTTTTCTTCGAGCATCAAGTAATCCTTCTATCATTTCTGTAAGAGGTTTGTGTTTAGCTTGTTGTTCGAATTTATCCCAATCGCTCATATTTACCGTCCTATTTAAGTTAATCGTGCTTTCAATATAGACCTGTTTCATTTATAATACAAGAGGTAAGTGTCTCACAAGCGATAAAACTTTGTATTATATATAATACTACTATCTTTATTACCGTATATGTGACAATACTATACTCTAATTTTAACACACATAATAGGAGGCTTAAGTGCAATTTAACGCAAAAAAATTAATAGAAGATTTTGGTGGTGTGCGTAAGGTTGCTGAAGTGTTAGGTAAATCTAGAACTGCACCATACCGTATGATGCAAACTAGGTATATGACTACTTGGCATTTTGAACAACTAAAACAAGCTGACCCTTCAATCAACCTAGATAATTACTTTAAGGATAACAATAACGATGACAACAAAAAAGGAAGAACTTAAAAACCTCTTATATCAAGAGGCTTGTCAATGTATAGATAGAGGATGGTCAATCATCCCTCTTTCTATGACAGGAAAGAAACCATTAGCAGAGTGGAAACAATATCAAACTAGAGCAACTACACAAGAAGAGGTAGATGAATGGTTTGATAAAGGAGCACCAACATCTGGTGGTGGTAGAGTAGAACTTTTTAATCTAGCTTTGATTACAGGTTCAGTATCAGGTGTAATAGTTTTAGACTGTGATAACGATGAGGCAGTACAATATGCTAAGAAGAAAAATTTACAGTCTCCTTTTACTGTCACAACAGTAAGAGGTAAACACTATTACTTTTCACACCCACAACACGGTAAAAGATTTGCTAACAAAGTAGGTGGCATAGCAAGAGATTGGGTAGACGTACAAGGATTAGATTTACGAGGAGATGGAGGCTATGTTGTTATGCCTCCTAGTATTAAATTAAAAGATGGTAAGGCTACTCATCAATACACGTGGCAGTTAGCTGAAACTTTTGATTGGGATGACTTAAGTGATTTCCCTTGGAAAGGAAAGCCAACAGATACAGTAGAACCAGAGATAGAAAAAAACTTTTCTTTTGATACTATGAATTTATCAGAGGTTAAGGTAGCAAACATAGAGGATACCTTAACAATATGTGAACAAACAGAACTAAGAGTTAAACATTTAGGACGGAAATTATCTGATGGTGACGGTTCAGACGGATGGATGGTACGTTATTGTGGTCAGATGGTACGTAGAGGTTTGGTAAAAGATGACCTTTATCAATCTGTTTTAAATTATCACGACAAATTCTTTGACTATGGTCGCCACTCGAAAGAAGAAACTGAGAGATGGTTAAGAGTTAAGATGCAATCTGCTTTGGATATGGATATGAGAAACTATCCAGAGGATTACAAAGACGGAGAGCGAATTAATAAACGTGCAAAGCTCCCTTTAGTTAGTAGCACAGACCAAGACAAAGAAGTAATAGAACCTTCTAGGCTTATCCCTATCTACATCAATGCTGTGGAAAGGATACTTGATTCCATACAAGACGAGCCTTATTGGTGCGACCCACTAATACCAGAAGCAACTATTACGCAGGTAGTAGGTTTTAATGGACACGGTAAGTCCTACCTACTATCTGCATTATTAACTTCTTTATGTGCAGGTAATGAGAGTTTCGGACCTTACGAAATGGGTAAACCCTGTAAGGTATTCTATATGGATTACGATAATCCTAGGAGAACTGCCTTAAGAAGAATGCAAAACTTTAATAAAACCTTTGGAGATACTAACGAACACTTTGGTTTGTGGTCTCCTACATTAATAACTCCAGAAGATGGTGGTGAAATGAACCTAATGGAAGAGAAAGACTTTCGTCTTTTAGGTGAATGGTTGGATAAAGTTAAACCTAACATTGTAGTTATAGATACAATTCGTAATGCCTTCCGTGGTATGGATGAGAATAGCCCTAGTGAATGGGCAAAGGTAAACTTCGTTGCAAAGAGTATACGTAACAAAGGTATATCAGTTATACTTGTCCATCACAGAAACAAACCAGGTGAAGGTGGGCTAGGACGAGAGGCAGGTTCTACTGCACAGCTAACAGATGTTGATACGCAGGTATTTGTTTCTCAAATTTTTCAAGACAAAGCAGATGCAAAAGCTAAGGCTGGATTGCTAGACAAAGACCTAACCATATACACATTAGACCGAAGAGAGTTCTCTCCCTTTAAATATCTAGAGGCTTTGATGCCTCCTGATAGTCGTCTCAATATGGTAACGCAGGTATCTTTTGGAAAAGTCCGACAGCAAACAGAGTTACATCAAACTCATTACATAGGTTGGTGTGAAAATTTATTGAATGGAGATAACTTTATTGTATCTACTAAATCTTTAAAACAAAAAGCTAAGAAACTTTCTCTGTCAGAAGGAAAATCTGCATCAGAAATATCTAGATTATTAATGGTTCCTCGCTATGAAATTGAAAGATGGTTGGGAATTTCTACTAAAACTTAATAGTACTACTAAGACTACTAACTAAAGGACAACTGCTTTAGCAGTTGTTCCTGTTAGTGAGTTAGTACTAATAGGGATATCACCCTGTCAAGTCTTTTGTCAACCTCATACTTTTAGACACACCCCATCCGAGGCTGTCGCCTCGTCTGTTTACCCAGGTAAATCAAGCATTTGTGAATAAATATTTTACAGCGATAAAACTTTGTAGTAGTGTATTAGGTAACTGATTTGCGCATAAAGGAGGCAGATGGGAAAACCTGTAAAGGTCACACAAGGTACCCTCAATTACTTGAAGGGTGCTGTTAAAGAAAAGAAACCCTATACAGAGATGGCTTTACATCTAGGGTTTTGTGTGGACACAGTTAAAAGAATTCTACATCGTGAAGGATTAGCAGAGTTTGAAGGAGCAAAGTATGTGATTGCTTTGTCTAGTGATAAGCATACCAAGACTTGGAATAGACCGTGTATGAGGTGTAAGACTACCAAGCCTCGTCCTAAATGGCAGTACTTCTGTAACAAGTGTCAAGAATATAATCAACAATACAATGGTTTATCAAAGGATTGGGAAAGCATATGACGAAACTAAAATCTCCAAAGAATAAAGGCGATGCCTACGAAAGAGAATTAGCTAAGTACTTCAACGAAGAAATCCACAATGGCAAAGAGGTTTGTTATAGAGCACCTTTGTCTGGTGGGGGACGAACCTTTCAGGGTGGAGGTAGTGCTGACCTTGCAGGGACAGACGAGATATGGGTCGAAGCAAAACGCACGGAAAAATTTAGTCCTTACGCTGCTATAGCTCAGGCAGAAAAAGGTATATCAGGACACGGAAGCTCTGAGATGCCTGTCGTGGTATCAAGACGAAACCAAATGACAACAGGTGAAAGTCTAGTTGTAATGCGTATGTCTGATTGGGTAAGATTATATAAGCAATTTTTAAAGTGCAAGGGTATAATCAGGGACGACTTAGTAGAGATAAAAGATTAGTCTTGGGGTAGACAAACAAAGGAGATGAAGATGGAAATGTTTTTTGTTCCGATGTTCTTTGTGTGTTGGATAAACGGTCAATGTCTAGAAGGGTGGAAAGAAAAGACGAAGTTTAAAACTAAAGATGAGTGTATTCAATTCACTTACGAATGGATGGAAAAGGAATTATATCCTGCACTTATCATACAAGGCAAAGGAATGCCTTTCAGAGTTAAGACAGCGTGTGTTAAGTACCCAGACGGAGACCCAGAATATAAAAAGAATTTTAAAGGAGAGAAGCTAAATGTATTGTTCAAGTTGTCCTAGTCCAAGAACGTGTGGCAGTAATTGTGTGCATACTAACAAAGGTGCGAAGAAAAAAGTAATCAAGGTATCAATGGGTAGAGGCAATTATAAGAAGTCAACGATACCAATGCCTTTCAAAAAATCTATGCCTAGTATAACTCAATTTGGTGCAACGAAAGTGACGATGAAGTAATGGTAAAATTTAACCCAGACAAATACGAACACTCACCTGCTCCTCAAAAAATAGACGGAGTTAATCAAGGAATTAAACTACTACAACGTAGAGTATATCAATACAAACCTGCTGGACCAGGTGGTCAAGACACAGGTGGTGGTATTGGTGGAGGTTCTTACCCAACAAAAGGTAGGATTGCACTTAATCAATACGGCTTAAGACAACTCGAAGATTTCTTCACGTGGAATTTCACACCCTCATCAAACAACACAGCAATAAGATTATATTTCCGTTGGCACGGAAGTTTCGGATATAGAGGTCTTAATGTTTATGTTTCAGGTGGAACACAAAAAGTAAACGACCAACCAAATTACGGATGGACTTCTGGAGATATGTCTGGAGAGTGGTGGTATAACTCTTGGGGTAAAGACAAAGAGGCAGAGATAAGATTAGATGTTCACAATGCTGGACACAACAACCCGTCAACAGACGAAGGTATTATGTGGACAGATGCTCCAATGTTATTAATTGAAGAGTGGGAGAATGGAAATCCCAATGGTCAACAAGTAGAATTCTGGACAGGTCCGAAGGATATAGGTGGTTCTAATAGTGGTGGAAGAAACCCACACCCTACACATCCTCGTACCAATAACCTAGGAAAAGGATACGCCTACGACCCAGACAGATGGGACGGAGGAGAGTATAGCAACTACGATTACAGTCAAGACGAAATAATTATTCGAAGAAAAAATAACATAGAGGATTAAGATATGGAAACGACAATGATATGGAATGCCATACTTACCTTGGCTGTTGGTAGTTTTGTCTGGTGGATACGAGGCACATCACAAAAGATAGACAGGGTTGAAGAACAAGTGTATGAAATACGTGAGCTAGTCGCAAAGGACTACGTAAGCAAACGAGATTTTAAGGATGGTATGGACGACTTTGCGAAACGATTTGATAAAGTAGAAGAGAAGTTAGATACTTTAATTATGAAGATTAAGGTATAAATTAACCGAGAAAAGGAGAAACCGTTATGACAATGCGTTCAACTTATAGAAAAAGTAAGAAGCTAAAACAACAAGGCAAAGCAACAGCGAGAAGCGCTTCGTCTTTATTGTCTCAAGCTAATCAAACTTACTCAAGAGTGGCACAGAAGTCTGCTAGACGTAAATCACTAGCAAGAGTATAGTTAGATTACACAAACAACTATGCGAAAATGCAATAGTTGTGGACAAAATCTAAATTTACAAAGAAACTTTTACTATGAACATAACCGAAGTCGTGGCACTTCTTATTATAGAAGATTGTGTAAGAAGTGTGTCCACAACCAAAGACGAGCAAGGTATAGTCAAACACCTGAGCTATTTTTAGGACGAAGTTTCAGCCAACTCAGGTCAGCCAGACAAAAAATGGGCTGGGCTTTTGACATATCGTTGCCAGAAGTAACGGCTTTATACCACAAGCAAAGTGGTAAGTGTGCCTTATCTGGTGTGCGTATGACTTGGAGGGCAAGTGAGAAACGTGACGACAAATCCTTCTTAACAAATCAATATAACATCAGTATAGATAGAATTGATAATGAGAAAGGATATGAGATAAAAAATATACAGCTTGTGTGTAAGCACGTAAACTTAATGAAACACGTTGTAGATAATGATATCTTTGTAGAATGGTGCCAGAGAATAACAAACAATCAAAAGTCGAAGAGATAAAAAAGGATAAACTCCAACAAGAGATAGACGACCTTGTGCAACACGCACTATGGAAAGCACAAATACCACTACCCAAAGTAGAGGTGGCACCTAAATCTGTTATCATACATTTCCCAATCAACTCACAGAACGGTCTCGTCTGGCAAGGTATGCAGCTGACATCAGATGAAGCATCAGCTTTTGGATTTAAGATGCTGGAAGCAGCAGAAGTCTCAGACGAAAAGAAACCCGATGCTTAAGAAGTGGGTGCTTCGTGCACTTTTATTCTATTGGTGTTGGTTAATCTTGTGGAGTGTCTACAGTTGTACCACAGGCAGTCGCAACAAGACGAGCACCTTGAAGAGTGTGCCCTTTCTTAACATAGAAACCATTAGCTGATTTATCCCCATTAACTTCCCACGTGTGGTAGGTATTTTTATTTCTCCAAATCTCTGCCGTCTCTAAACATCTGGCACCATCTGGTATTGGTTCGTGTACGTATATTAATCCCTTGCTTGATAACAATATAATAAAAACTATTTCAGTCATTCAACCCTTTCAGCCTGGCGCTGTACTACCTACTGTAGTACCAAAACACGAAGGCAAATATAAAATATAATAATAAAAAATGTATGTCGTTCATTCGTCTGTGCTATTCGTTTATGATTTCTATGAGTGCTTGGAATTCATCTTTGGGTGTTAGTTCTGCCCAATCCCAATCCACTTTCTTATTCGTCTCACAAATCTTAAGTAGCTTATCCAACTTATCTTCTGCTCTTTTTAGTTTGTCTTTTATTCTCATACGTTCTCGATGTTTGTTCATATCAATAACGTATTTGTGGTCATCGTTTATTTGTGTCATCGTTTGTCTCGTCCTCTCTTTAAAATGTGACGATGTTCGGTAGATATTATCTCCCCTACAACAGAGGTCTTTATCTTTCTCACATCATCCCATAGGTTATCGTAGTTATTATTCATAATGAAATCAGATAAGGTTTCTTTCTTTACAATTCCTTTAGTCCTCTTATCTATATAGTGTATCATTATTTTGGTACCGTCTATTGGCATTAAGCCACCCTTAACCACCACCTAGGCATACTCCTACCTTTCCCCCAAGTGGCAAAGTTCTTCTTTGCTTGTCTGTAGTATTCTCGATATGCGTCTACTACTTCATTATGTTTAGTTTGATTAAATTGTTTTGCTATATGTTGGTACTCTCTACCGAAACACATCGGAGGAGGTGCCATATCTTTGGCTATTTTATAGTTCGTCTTTACGGTATTCTTCAGTAGCTCTCTAGGTAAATTAATTAGTCCCTCTCTTAATCTACTACTGCCGTGTTCTTTTCCATATCTATCTACATAAATAAGACATAGTTCTTCCCACATACAAAATACATAGGAGTAAGAATGTATACTATGCTTTGTCCATTTAGTTGAGGGATGTTTAATATGGGTTGGCTTATATAATTTATTATCTATTGCTCGTTCTATATCTTCTTCGTGTGTGCTAGTCCAATGTGCAACAGACATTAACTGTGCATACTCGACCAACATCTTTCTTACGTGTGCGTCACAATGGTATTCAGCACTTTTTCTTGGGTTCTTGTCTAGGTAAAATACATTCATCGGAAGTTCCTTTCCATTTAATATTAACAGTACCACCCAAACTCTCAACTAATGCTATGAAGTTTCCAAGTTTAGGTTCGTGCAATCGCCAAGACCTAACAGTACTTATGGACAAACCTGCTTTCTTACACAAGTCAGTCATATACTTGTCTTGATTGATTGCCTCGTCAAACAGTTGCTCGACTAATCTCTTTCTCATTTAATTAGCTTTTTCAGAAACGTCTTATCGTTCTTGATATGCTCTACTATTATCTCCATTACCTTTGCTCTAGTAGGTAGTATTCCCAAGTGCTTAAGAGAAGATATATAGTCATAAGATTTTTTACTAACGGCAACAGAATAGAAACTACCACTTGGTTCTTTCGTCTGTGTCTGTGCCCGTTGAGCTTCCGATGTAGGACGAATAGGTTTAGACCCTACTGCTGAAGTATTAATACTCATTCTCTGTCGAACAAATCTTATCTGTTCTTCAGTTAGTCCGAAATGGATTGATATATCTTTGATAGAAACTTCAACAGATAGTAGTTCTTTTATTTCTTTGATAGTTTCTTTTGGTATTTCAATGACCTTACCCTTATGCTTTCGTAGTGCATTGGCTAAAGCCTCTTGACCTAACGACATTTTTAGTTGGGTCTTATGTGCTGACAATGGTGCATTCATTTGCAACCTCCTTAATAGTTATGGTTAATTTAAAGTGTATCACTTATGATACAATAAACAATATATTATCGCTTGTCAATAGTCGGTATCATATTGTTTAAACTTGCAGTTGCTCTACTATTGACCCACCCTCTATACCTCATTGTTTGAGATATATCTTGATGACCCATTAGTAATTGTAAGTCTGCGATGTCGCAACCATTTCGAGCAACCAACCAAGCGAACGTGTGCCTTAAGTCGTGTACTCTAACGTGTCTAGTAATACCTATCTTCTTTAATGAACTCCTTAAGAACTCATTAAGTTTGGCAGATGACACGTCATCACAGATTGATATATCTTTACTCACAAATTTACGAAGATGTGTAAGCAAAGGTTCGTATAGTACAGGGATTACCCTGTTGTTCGTCTTGCTCCTGGTCTGTCCTTGTCGAATGAACAATTCATTTCCATTGAAATCAGTACCTTTTAACAGAAGCATCTCGCCTAGACGAAGCCCACATAGTATGAGTATCTGTATGTGATATTCGTATGTGGTATTTTTGCAACACTCGAACAAAGCACGAACTTCCCATTCGTTAAGGTGTTCATCCCTTGCGTCATCAACACGTGGGTTAGGTACCCTTGACATAGACATATCATAAGTCCTATTCCCCTCATTGATTACTGCATTGATTACCTTAATGTACCTTGCCCTAGAACTAGGATGTAAGTCTCCCCACTTATCTAAAACAAATTTACGGAGTGTTGCTACTGTCAAATCTTTGACATCTTTCTTTCCGTATTCGTCTGATAGTGATTTAACAACACGTTGTTCTGTGTTCCCCAACTCTCTGTTGTTTTCATATACATCCAACCAATCTCTAACTATCACAAGGTTATTATGTATGCCGTCAACAACATCTTTTTCCCATTGTACTCGTAGCTTTTCAGCCTCTCTCTTTCTATGCGTAGGCAAACCAGTAGTCTTTCTAACTCGCTTACCTAAAATGGTACCCTCTATATGTAGAGTATTATTTCTCTTTATTACTTTCAGTCCCATTGAAACCTCCCTTACTCTCTACCTCTGCAAAATAAGTATCAATCATATTGGCTACCTCGTTAGGTACACCAGTTATAGTACGTACCTTTCCATTGGATAAGCCACATACAATCGCCCAACTTGATACGGTCACATTCTTTACTTCCATATCTTCAGTTAGCACCAAGGGTTTTTCGTCTTGACCTCCACCTTCTCTTGCTGGGTTACTCTCGGTAGCTTTCTTTAGCTTTTCCTCAAGTATCTTAATGGTAGTTTTATCATCTATCTTCATAGTCTTTTCCTTTATTGGTTATAGTTATACAGCCTTGACCTCTTTGCTGTGGTCAGGTACTGCTCTTGCTTTACATTCGTTAATTATATTAACGTACATTCCCTCATCTGTCCCATACATTTGCTTGAAGTGTTTGATTTCTCCTTTGCCTCCGTTAGGGTACTCATAAGAGTAGACTTCATTGGCTTTAACTTCGCCCATAAAAAGTCCTGCGTTAGGTATACTAATCATAACGAGTGTGCCGTCTGTGTGTTTAGATAGGTCAAACACATTCGCCCAATCTCCTTTGATTGCATAACCCGTTGGTCTAGCCGAGTAGTCGATAGCTTGTATCTGTCTACCCCACCTCTTCGCTTTCTTGATTGGCTTATCAATCTTCGTACTTGTACTAGATGCATTCACGGGTACGAGTTGGTATGGTTCGCCCATTATTCTTGTCATCGCATCCACAACGACAAGGGCAACCTCGTGAACAATCTTTTTGTCTGCACCACCAAGTAAGTTCTTGATGATACTTCCATAGTTTTTACTCATCTTTATCTCCTTTATATTTATGGTTAGATTTATCTTCAAAGGGTATGTTATTATCTTTAAAGATTTTAATTACGTATTCGTATGCACGTTTACGTACCTTATCACACCACTCTTCTTTCTGAAGAAGTTGGTGTAATCCTATTGCAAGAAGTCCAGTTCTATCTAACTTCTTGTCGGTGGCGAGACATATCTCGATACCTTTACTTTCGTCTGCGTGTATCCAGATTAAACTATCACCGTCCTCAATCGAATAGGTTTTAGTTTTCTTCGTCTCGTCACCATCCTGCTTTTTTTTATCTCGTTGTTCTTTCCAACGAAGATACTCTTCATCTTTCGAGGTAAGTTTCCTAATCATTTATTCCAACTTGCCTCATCGTCACTATCCTTAAGTCTCTTTTCTTCTTCGATAATATCATCTTCGATATCAGCATTAACTTTCTCTCTGATATCTTCATCACTCTGTAATTTTATCTCAAAGTATTCATCTTCCTTATGGGATAGACATTGGTTCTTAATGAAGTCGCATAGTAAATCTTGTAGTATCATCGCACTCTCTCCACTCTTGTAGATAAAGCCTCCGTGTTCAATGATATTACCTATGTTGGTCTTAAGTAGATATGCTATACGGTTAAGGTCGTTCTTTGGGACATAACAATTATGTTCGTCTATCTCAAAGTTCTCTCTTAACTCCTCCATTTCCCTACACAAATCATCATCAGTCCATTTGTTCTTACGTGCTGTAACAACTTCAGTTCGTCTTGATGGACCAGGCTGAGATGCCAGGGTAGTTTTCTTGGTAGGTCGTCTATCTAGAAATGGTGGTATCTCGTTCAAGTCGTCATCGAATAAGCTAACTTGCTCGTCATCATTCGATTGAATGAACTCCCTTGCTTGTCTAGGAAAAGACTTGGGTTGTTCTTTCGGCTTGTCTATCGTGATACCTAGTTTCTCTAGTTCCGACTGACCTATTTTCTTATCATATTGTTCAGACATATTTACCTCCTTACAATCTAAACGTAAAAGCCGATGATGACATCAGCCCTCATTACAACATTCTCATCTGTACGTATTAACTCTACGCATTCGTCATCAAGAAATTGTAGTGCTAACACACCATCAATCTCGTGAGAATGTTCGCCACCTGACACAGTAAATGGTACAGATACTACAACTGTACTTGCAAAGTCAGGGTCAGCATTACTCTTGGTTAGAATGTGGTTTTCTAGCCTTGAGCAAAGCAGAGACTTCTTTAACCCACGTTTCCCATTGGAGCCACGTGAAATAGTATTTTGGTTTTGGTCTATAGTTGCCATTAGATATTACTCCTTGTATTATTGATTGAACTTTATGCACATCGTTCTTACGAACTTTGTTGCGTTGACATTTGATTGCTACCTTATACCAAAAGTCCACACTCATACCTGGTGCGAGTGCAAACCAATAGCTTGGGACAATCGGTGTAGGTTTCTTCTTCCCCATTAAGCTACTCTCCCTTTACTACTTGCCTTGATAAGTTCGGAGTTGTCTACATTAAACCTACTTCCTAATATCATCTTGGCAATTTGGTCGAGTACGTGTTTGGATAGGTCGTTTATATCTTCAACGACTACCCAATTCTCGAAGAACTGTTTCACACTATCACAGTTGATACCAATACCTACCGTCTTGATACCGTCTGCTTGTAGTTTTACAACAGCCTCCCTAGTCAAAGTGTTTTGGTCGCCTCGTCCTCGCCACGCAGGATATCCGTCAGCAAGTAGCATAAGTATCTTATTACTTTCTTCTCGCTCTAATAATCTTCGTCCTGCATATAACAATGCGTCAGCATCTGCGTTCGAGTTGTCACTCGCAGTTGGAATAAATCCCATTAGATGTCGGCATTGATTGAGACCCTTATCGAAAGGTTTAAAGACTGGCATATAGATAGCACACTCCCTTTCATAACGTATTGGTTTCTCTGCGTGGTAGCATTGTTCCATAAACAAGTCGCTTGTCTTTCTCTTATAACTTGCCGTGGTATGTCCTAATACTTCGAATGGAATTTGACCTGCGTGTAAACACTCGGCTAATGCAATCGCACTATGACCTGCGAGTACCATAGGTTGTCCATTCATAGAACCACTACAATCTACCAACAAAGACACGGCAGTATCTATGTTGTCGCCCTCAACTTTCTTTCGTCTGACGTTAGCACCACCCATTATCAACGTACTTGCTTTCCCTCTGATGTTAAGTCTACCTGTACGTGATGTCTCATAATCAGTATCGGTTTTAGTTATCAATGCTTTCTCTAACTTTCTTCGCATTGTAGATAACCTACTTCCCATATTGTTACGAGCAGTTGTATACTCTGAACGATAGAAGTCAGGGTCTTTGAGTGCTTGTTTAGGTTCTTCAAGAACATCATCCTCTGATGTGAACGCACCCTTAAGTGTCTTACGTTTCCCTTTCGTCCTCTTCGGTACAAAGTGTTCAACAACTTGGTCTAGGTTAGGATTGAATGGTTCAGGTTCACTCGTTTGTAATACCGTCTCCATACTTCCCTCACTAGCACCGTGACTTGCTGATGTTTTGTTGTTAGCCTTTGCCATTTCTCCGTCATTCGTCTGCGTAGAATCCTTCGCAGATTTACCAGTCCCTTTAGCATTGGCAGTCTTGTTCCCATCTCCAGCACCATCTCCAGACGAATTAGGATTCTCCATTGGTTGATTCTCTGGTGGAGGAACATCCTTGGCTAACTCATTAGCAACTCTCTCTGCTAACTCCATACCTTGTTCACTACCTACCCACGCATTAGCTTGGTCTACTTGACCAATACCTTTAACTCCGTGAGGCATACCCAATACAACATCTGCAATAAGACTTGCTCTTCGTTGTATATCAGGAGATAGTTGGTCGAATGCTTGTTTGATTGTCTCGCTAGGATAACCTAACTTCATTCGTCCTATCCAAGTAGTAGCTACAGGTAGTGTTTTCCAAGGGTCTTTACAGATTTCGGGTTGTGCATCTGCAACAACCTTGAACTCCTTACACACTTGTTCGGCAGTCTTATCTATACTCTTCGCCATACCTGGATACAAAGATTTACCACCATTCTCTATACGAACATCTTCAATAGCTTGTCCCATAGAGGCAGTAAATCCTCGCTTGGTTTCATACATCTTCTTCAACCACCCTTGACCTTTCTTAAAATCAGTAAGTAGTTTATGTAGACTTTCGTGATTAGCATATCCTCTACCCACGTTGACTTGTCTATGTGTCATCATCTTTTCATCCTCACATTGAGGTAGGACAACACGACTTCCATCCGTACACGCTTGGTCTCCTGCGAATACTACATTGGTATCAAAGTCACTTGAGATAGTTCGGACTGCTGTCTTTGTACCCTCTTTAAACTCACGACCAGTTATATAATCTCTATCTAGGTCAGGGTCATCTTTGGGTAGAAAGAAAGTTTCTTTTTTCTGCATATACTCTCTCCTATTTAGTTGTGAATTTACAATCAGCGAAACATCTGTCGGCTAGTTCAACAAGTCTTTGCTTGTTATCTATTGGACATCTGTTCAGTACAGATAATTGAATTGCAAACTCGGTTGCTTGTTGTTTACTACCAAGTACACTAAAGAAGTGTTGGTATAGTTGGCACATAAACAATGTATCTCTTGGTGATACGGGTACACTTGTCTCGCCAGACGAGAAAGCATTCCTACATAACCTAGCGAATTGTGATATGTTGGCTATGAAATCTTTAGCAAGGCTAGGATATTTCTTCGCCAATAACACTTGCTCTTCTTCTGCCTCCATATACTTGACCTCAATAAACATTCCAAATCTATTGAGTAATGCACCATTCAACGGACGAACACCTGCGTATACTCCGTGTTCATCGCCTTGTCCTCTTGAGTTAGCAGTTGCTACAAATCTAAACAGAGGATGTGGTTTAACCAATCGTCCTCCGTCCTCGGTAAGAAGCAAACCATTTCCCTCTGTCGCACGTTGTATTACGAACAACAAGTCAGGCTTACTTGCGTCTATCTCATCCAAGACAAGAAAGCACGGTTGCACCATAGCTTTGGGCAACACACCCTCTTCGAATTTAGTTACACTAGCACCGTTGTCTTGGACTAATGTCGTTTGACCAGTTAGGTCAGCACGTTCTAAATTACTATCAAGGTTGAGTGGAAAGACTGGGAAGCCTATCCTTGCACATACTTGAGCAGGTAAGGTCGTCTTACCACTACCTGTATGTCCGTGACACCAAACATTCTGTCTTAATATAAACGCAGACAGAAATGATATAAGATGACTTGCTCTGAACTGATACTCGTGGTCAATCGGTGGGCAATATGGATGTTGAACCACTTCGCCTTTATCATTCGACCATTCTAACGTAGGTATCTTGAACTCTAGTTGTGTAATCTTCCTACCATTACGAGGGTTCTTGAAGATGTCACTAGCTTTCTTTTCTATTACCTTATACGTTAACGTACCCATATCAGCAGTCGATACATCGCCCGTAGGGTCAATCGGTACTGCCGTTGCTCTAGTTTGCAACACAGATACTTCACTCATCAACTTGGCTGATTGATTTTGTAAATCAGCTAGGTCTTTTGTGACTGCTCGTATATCCGTCAGCTTATTATCAGTAGCAGATGATAAGATAGCATTGATACCTTGTACTAGGTCAGGCTTAACAACTATCGGCTTGACTTCTTTCGTTTCGTCTGCCGAATTATCAGCGCCCTTTTCTACCTCATCTTCCTCTTTCATCGTTGGACAAAGTGTATCTATTACCTCTCTATCCTTGGCATATAGACTATCAATTTTCTCTTCAGATAACTGACCGTCTACATCTGTTAACAACAACTCAACTGCACTACCAACAGATTTTCTATTCTCGATAGACAACGATTGTGAATTACCCACAATCTGTTGTGCCTCTTTGAGTTTGTTGATTGTTAGTTGTGTTTTGGTTGATAATCCTACTGCTATGTCCTCGTCTGCGAGTTTCCTAGCAACACCGATTACCAAATCAGTAGTTTTATTTACATCAAAGCCCATACGTTTCTCCTTTCCTGTAAAAGTTAGATTAATATTACCTACGTTTATGGGTTCCGTAGGAATAAATGATTGACAAGCCTTGTATGAACAAGATGGTTCGGTAAAGTTCTTGTTCCACGCAAAGCCTTTCTTCCCACCTCGAACAATAACATTATCGCTTTCGTCTGCGATACTATCGCCCAGCAAATTCAATGCTAGTGAGCAACAGTTATCCAACTCTGCTTGTTTGTCGGTGTTCAAGTGCAAATAATAAACGACATTCGCCATAAGATTAGGGTTCATCCTATCGAATATTGCGTCAGTCGTGTATCTGTTGCTTGTCTTTTTGGGAATTACTTGCGAGACATTCCACCCTCGATTAGCGATTATGCTACCGAGTAATTTCTTTATCGCAAGTCTCTTATCGTTCGCAGGTAAGGTCAGATAATGATTAACTGCCTTAACGCAATCGAATAAGTTCGTATCTGCCATAAGCATACTCCTTATTAGTTATGTTAATGTTAAGTGTAATTGTTATGCACAATGACACGGCTATTTTAAGGCTGATTATAACCTTTCATATTCAACGTCTCGATTATGCGTTTAGCTAAATCTTCTGCTGAATTTTGTGGGCTATCTCTATCAGATGTTTTTGCATTGGCTTTATGCAATTCATCTGTGCATAATAGTATCACATCGAAGAGTGCCTTATACTTCCTCTCGTGGAACTCTAACATTATGCATTTGTCTGCCTTTTGTTTCCACCTGCGTAGTCTTGCAAGTGCATCATCAAAAGACGAGGCAAAATCTATTCTATGCATAGCATTCTCTCCGTAACAATGCTCGAATAATTGTTCGAGAAAGTCTTGAAGATGTTCGTTGCTTTCTGCCACGCACAATCTATTTCTTCGTTCGCTTTCTATTGTCATTAGCTTACGTAATAAGTTTCAATATTTGTTATACCATAGACGCAAGTCTTAATATCACTTGGCGAATTTTCATATTCGTTTATGTGAAACTTCTCGTCTTTGATAGTCCAATCTTTTAGTAAGCCACTCAATAAACCTTTCTTGCACATATCTTTTTCAAAGTTAGATACATCCTCTTCACAAGAAATAGTAATTGGTTCTACCATATTGCTATCCTCCCTTATTATTAGGTTGTCGTTAGGAATTTCGAGATATAGGTTTGTCATAATCTTTTAACCTCATTCTCGGTACACCACGTCACAAAGGTATTGCTCGGTGGTTCAACATCACTTGGTACTTGTTCAAGTGGTGCATAGTCTTTGGGTTGTGCTACTTCAACACGATACTTATTGCCCTCAAGTAAATCTATCAAACTTGTGGATAGATTGTCTTGTGTAGCAACTAGCATATTTTCTTCGTTGTATATGTTATATATCATAACAAGGTCTCCTTATACTTAATGGTTATATTTACATCATAGCAATTACAAATATTGCAAATGCTAATTGGAATATTGCGTATTCGGTAATACCCATACTCATCCTCCCTATTTCCACGTGCCAGTTGTTATAGGACGGTCTTGGAAGAGGCACTCGTTTGACCTCCAAGTTCCGTCTGCGAAGTACGTCACCTCGCCACATCCTGCCAACCATTCAAGAACAACAACTCCCATTACGACACCTACTAGGCACGTAGCGATTGTTATTAGTGAATACTTGATTAGCTTTGATGATATTGTTTCTGCGTCCTCGTATATATTGGACACATTTGGTCGCACCTTGATTTCTTGTAAAGAACCTTGGTGGTCAATATACAAGCAAGGTTTATTTGTGTGGTCTCTAAAGACCTTACCGACTAGCTTATCGTCAGTCATATTACACCTCCCATAATTAATGGTTTAGTTTCATATTTGATACAAAATGTATCATATTGTAGACATATTACAAGTCTATTTTGTATTATTAATAAACCTCGCAAATAGTATCTGTCCTTGCCTAGAACATTCATCTGCAAATTCAGATTCATATTTGTCTACAAATTCATCCCATTCGTCTTGGCTAACAGCGCCATCCAAATCGAGATGTTCTTTCTCTAATGTTTGCCATAGTTTTTTCGCCATATTTTTCTCCATATTACCCATATAATTTTCTTATATTGGTAGTTTGAGAAGTATTGCCCTCTATCAATGCCATAATGATAGGCAATATCTCCTCTTGCTTTTATTGGTATTGTCTTTGGTGCCATATTTACTCCTATGTTGTTATACCATTTAGTTTCCAAGCAACTTCCTTGGAACAACCAATGTTTTTCATATCGGTTATCGCCCTGAAATATTTACGCTGGTCAGCAAGACGAACCCTTGATTGTTCCAGATATTGCTTGTCGTTATGCTTAACTTCGTACCTGATTGCTTGTAAGCTACAAAGAATGCCTCCCTTGTAATATTCAAGTGCGTCAGCTATTGCCTTTGCTCTTGGTACTAAAGCCATTCGCTCTCTCCCTCGATTATCGCCTCTCTTTTCGCTACATCCTTTGGCACTAGCACATAATCGCCTGTGTCAATGGTTGCTATGAGACTTTCAACATCGGTCTTGGTGCTTACGCAGTCTTTGGGCAAGTCCTTTATTACCTTTGTCAAAGTGAAACACATTTCATCTGCGAAATATGTTGGTTGTTTTCTCGTTGGTTCTGCCATAATGAATACCTCCTTTACGCAGATTGGTTATTATTTGGTGTCGCCCTTGGGCTAATCTAGACGAAACCATTAGCTACAAAAAAAACCCCCAACTGCACGAAGCAGTTGAGGGCTTGTGTGTGTGAGAACTAGCCAAGTAGTGCTAGAAGTCTCTCCTTGTCTTTCGCCTTAAGGTTCGACTTCGCAATTACCCTCCTCGCACTCGTCATTGGGACATCCACGAAAGGCGTGAATGTGTGCACGGGTGCAGTTGGAGTGTGGGTTCCACCTAGAACAGCTAAAGCTGACTGCGCTTGTGCAAGGTTCTTGCCAATCTTCGCAACCCTTCCATCTCTGAAGTCTTGCGATAGCTCCTTACCTGCTCGTGAGTGCGTACGACCCTTGGCTTTAGCCAAACGTCTTTCGAACTCCTCCACGCAAGGTTTAACCTCTGCAACCGTTTTCGCCTGTGCGATATGGTCGTTGATTTCCTGCGCTGTCGCCTGTGTAGGCGATTTTCCATTACTCATTGTATATTTAGACATAGTTGTCGCTCCTATTCCGAGACTGCGTGTTAATTGGGTGTCTCATCGTGTCTCGGTTGCCGACTTGACACCATTGATATCCCTCCTCCTCCCTTTAGGGAGGATAGGACGACCAACTCTGCAAAGCCTTGGTATGATTGCCCTATGCTCCACAAGGAGGGTTATGTGTCGGCTTGTGAGGAGGTTTTGAAAACAACACGTGCAGATGCGTAAGATATCTCCCTAGTAGGGACATAAAACGGCAGGTTTCGTAGGGTAAAGCAGAGCTTTGTGTCAGAAATCGGTCTCATAGCGAAGCTATGGGGGGGACGAGGGTCGACCCGCCGCCCGTATTTTTATTTTCACTTTTGGGTGCTTATATATTTCGCACCAAATTTTGAAAACTATGGTAAGGTTAATTATGGCAACGTATAGAAAAAATCCAAATCCACTTAAATCAACAGGCAGTTTACCTCCTGTATCACCACTAGAAATAGATAGAGTACGTAGAAGTGTACTAGATGTAGTAAGGAAGAATATTCCTAAAGTTAGGTCGGTATTAAACGGTGATAGTAACTGGACTAACCAACAAGTCCGTCTATTTAGTACAATGTTAAACAAAGTAATGCCTGACTTACACCATTCTTTCAATCAACACTCTCACGAACATAAGAAAGTAACTGAATTATCCATAGATGAACTACAGCTAATAGCATCAAAGGCAGACGAACTAGACAAAGATGTGATAGAACAAGACAATAAAGACGAGAAAATCAATGGCAATACGACACAGGAAGGGATTAATAACCCAGAACCGAAAGAAGTATCAGGGGGACAGGGAAATTAAGCCTACACTATACGTTAAACAGAATGGAAAGAAATTAATGGTTGGTTCTGTTGACGGAGAATTAATATATGATATCAATGGGGAGGCTATTCCTTATAAGAGTTTGCCTTTTCATATGAACAGGGGTGGAAGCGAGAGTGGAAACCCCGATAAGGAATAAAGTATGGCAGTATCCCAAGCCCAAGCAGCTAAACATCTTTTAAAACTAAAGTTAGCACAAGGTAGTTTTGTAGATTTTGTTAAGTTGTGTAATCCAGAAATGACATTCGCTCCATTTCAAATAGAGTTAATGGAAACATTAGATAAGTTAGCCAAGGGTACACTAGGTAAACATAAACTTCTTATTACTATGCCACCTAGACACGCAAAGTCTTTTATTGCGACAGTTCATTTTCCTGTATTCTATTTAGCAAGTAACCCAACTAGAAATGTTTTATCAACTTCGTATAACCAAGACTTAGCAAAAACATTTGGTAGACAAGTTAGAGACTTAGCTCGTGAACAACTTGTTGACCAAGCATTCCCAGATTTTAAAATGTCTGATGAGAGTAGAGCAGTAGATGACTGGCGTACTTCAGAGGGTGGAACTTATTATGCCACAGGTATTGGAGGTTCTACTACTGGTCGTGCCGCTACATTACTTATTCTTGATGACCCAATCAAAGCACGAGAAGAAGCTGAGAGTGCAACTCAAAGAAATAAAACTTGGTCGTATTACATATCAGCATTAACAACTCGTAAGCAACCAGAAGTAGATGGAAACAAACCTATAGAGATAGTTATTCTAACTCGTTGGCATCCAGACGATGTAGCAGGTAGGTTAATGGAGACAGAAGATTGGAAGGAAAGTGCTTGGGAACATATAAACTTTCCTGCAATAAAATTAATTAACAAGGGCAAGAAGGAAAGTGTAACGGAATTACCAACAGATGACCCAAGATATGTTCCAGCAGGTAAGTTAAGCACAGTATCTCCAGGTAAAAGAACTTATTCAATAGAAGAAGAAGAGCCATTGTGGGGAGAAAGATTTCCATTAGAGGAATTATATAAACGTAAAAGATTAGACCCAAGAGAATTTGCTTCTTTATATCAACAAACACCTTACATCGCAGGAGGTAACTTAATAAAATCAGGTTGGTGGAGACACTATGATAAAAAAGATATAGAATTTCAAACAATATTAATATCTGCTGATACTGCATTTAAGAAAACAGAACAGGCTGACTTCTCTGTAATGATGGTATTAGGTTTAGATGATGGTGGAGATATGTATATTATAGATATTGTTAGAGAGAAATATGATTTCCCAGAATTAAAAAGAGCCTGTATCAATCTAAATGCCAAATATAGAGGTAAAGGTTTAAGAGGTATATACATAGAAGATAAAGCTAGTGGTCAATCATTAGTTCAAGAATTAAAACACTCTTCGGGTATGGCTGTAATACCATACAGAGTAAATGGCGACAAGGTAATTAGATTAAATGCTGTGTCTCCATTGATAGAGGGTGGACGAGTACACCTACCAAAAGAAGCTCCGTGGTTAGATGACTTTATGGATGAGGCTCAATCGTTTCCAAATGGAAAACACGATGACCAAATAGATGCTTTATCTATGGGACTAGACGCTTTGTCTAGAATGGCTGGTATCAATTCCGATATGATGAATGTACCAATCCAAATGTCGGCATCATTAAATAATAATTTCAAACAATGGGATAATACTTTTGATGATGATAAGAAGTGGCTCGACAAAGCCAGAAAGAACTCTGACAACAAATGGAGTAATTGGGGAGAGTTGTAGGACGACTTTCCGTAACACAAAGGGTACAACAAATTATGAACTACAAAAATCAGACAGCAGACAAAAACGATATTATTTGCGACTTATCTCAGCATATGAACAAGTTGACTGAGTATCAATGCATCTCAGACGACTTAACAGACGAGCAAGAAAGTAAATTAATAGATTACATTCGTGCTGCGTCCAAAATGAGTTTTGAAAGGATATCCAGACGATACGACCATTGGAAAGATGCAGATAGAGCACACGATGTTTGGGTACCAGCAGATAGTACAAAGTTCAGAGAGAAAGCAGTTGTAGCTGATACACGAGCTATAGCTGATACAGTTTTAACATATATGATGGCTGCTCTAGCAGGAAGAAATCCTATGTTCCAATTAGAAGGAATGAATAGGAAGTCTAGAAAAGCATCATTGATTTTAGAAAGATTACTTCATCAACATATGAGACGAACAGCAGGAGAGGCACGACTTGCCCAAATGTTGTTAGACAGTATTAGATATGGTTTCGCTCCTACAAAAGTTGTTTGGGATGCAAAGAATAATACAAACCATATAATTAACTTTGACCCACGGAAAGTTTTTCCTGACCCAAGAGTTAATTGGGGGGATTGGGAACGTATGCAGTTCATCGTTTTTAGTGATTACGTTTCCACGAATGCCTTAATGGCTTCGCAGATGTATCCCAAACTAAACAAATACCCAGGACTGCGTAAAAAGCAGGGTAGGAAAACTGCTTGGGATGCACATAAACATTGGAGAGAAGAAGGTAGAGGATTATCAATTAATCCTGAAGAGCCTTCAGGTAGTGAAAATGGACATCACTTTACATTAGACAACGCAAGAGTTGTTGATGAGATGTGGGTTCGTTTACAAGGTTATGAAATAGGAATTCCAAGTATAGAACAGATTTGGATGGTGCTGACAGTTATTGATGAAGAAGCAATCATTAGATGTCAACTAAATCCATACGGGCAACAATTCCCTGTAGTAGTGGGAGGATTGTTTCAAGACAGTCATAAAACTTTTAGCCAATCATTATATGACTTGTTACTTCCTCTTCACGAGGTTTCAACTTGGTTATTACGTTCTAGAATAGATAATGTTCAAGCCGCTCTTAACAATCTAATGTTCGTAGACCCAACTCAAGTATCTATCCCAGACTTGATTGATAGAAACCCTTGGGGAGTTGTCCGAACTATGCCAGGTGCTAAACCAGGTGACGGAGTATTTATAGCTCAAGTTCCAGATGTAACTAAAGGTCATTGGCAAGATATAGCCGCTATGTCTGATTTAAAACAAAGAGTGTCTGCAGCTTCGGATGCACAACAAGGTGTTCCAACAGCAGATGGAATTAGAACTGCAACAGAAATTGCTCGTCTGACACAACTAGGTTCACAGCGTTTAGGTGTGTTAGCTAGAATAATGTCGGCTACAACAGTACGACCAATGGCAAGAATGATGGTACAAAATTTACAAGATGCTGTAGCAATAGAAGGTTCATTAAAGGTAGACGTAGATAAAATGCCAGGTGAACTTGTTAAGCAAATTGAAGATGGATATTTGGACTTTGATGTTTCTGCTCTACAAGGTAATATAGACTACTTAGTTATTGACGGAACTCTTCCAGTAGAGCCATCTAGAAATGCTGAAACTTGGATGAATATGTTACAGGTTGTTTCGCAATCAGGACTACAAATGGAATACAAAGCTGGTAAGATTGTGGAAGAAGCAATTAGGGCTATGGGTGTTTCAGATATAGAGCAATTTAAAATAACTGAAGCAGAAAAAGAAATGGGACCAACACCGTCTCAACAAATGTCGATGATGGAAGCACAGAAAGGTGTATCCACAGACGTTATGTCCCAAGAGGCTTTAATGAAAGAAGCAGACAAAGGGAACATAGTTCCGATGTCGGAAAAGAGAAGAGGATAATATGGCAAATAAATCAAATGGCTTATCACCAAGCACAAAATTAACTCCTATTGATAAGGAGTATATCAAGGCTTTAATTGATGAGGCTATGGAGAGTTTATCTCAAGATGTCAAAAACGATTTAGATAGTACTAAGGTTGAATTAGACCCTAACAAAGCATCTTCAGGAAAATGTAAATGTGGTAAAAAGATGGACGACATACAGAGTGATTTAGATAAACTAAAAATACGATATGAAAAAGATGATAAATATACGATGACGAAAGCACGTATCATTGATTTCATAGAAAGAAACAGGATTGAATAATGACAGTAGTACCTACAAAACCAAAGTCGGAACAGCTAGAATTTAGGTCGGCTAAGACAGGCGTACATAGTCTTGATGACTATTTAGAAGCCTGTGAACTTGGTACAGGTTCTAATGTAAAAACCCTGCCTAATGTTTTAGGCACATTATTTGATGCGAGTACAGGGTCAGTTATCTCAACAGCAGTACAATTTAGGGTAAAACCTGCTGATGCTAATAACACATTACAGGCTAGATTTGGCACATATACAAATGCCACAGATGGCTGGGCTGACTTAAACCAAGGTATCTTCAGACAAAGAGGAGCTTGGGCAACCAATACATCATATGATAGATTAGACTTTGCAGAGGACGACAGTAAGTACTGGGTATGTCATACATCGCATACTAGCACGGGTTCACAAATCGACCAGAGCAAGTTTAATGTAGTGTTTGATGGAGCGCAAGTTTTAACAGAGATACAAACATTTAATCAAACTACTGCACCGAGACTGAAAGATTTAGAATTGGAAGTTTTGTTGGAGTTGGGCATAGTATAAAAAAAGGAGTGATATACAAATGGCGATGAACACATTAAAAGAAGTTGTAGAGGCGATAAAAACTCGTTCCAAAACGATAGCCAACACAACATCAGGAACGGTTGCAGGTTCAACTGCAAACGATATGGTCTATATTGCGAAAGCAGTAGAGGCAATAACAGGTGCAGATGCACTACTACAACTTTTCGATGAGGCAAACGAGCCTTCAAAAAGTTTAGATTATTCAACAGCAACAAATGGTGAATGGACATTAACAATAGATGACATTTCGAAACCAGTAATCAAGTTAACTCAGGCTTCCACTCCTAGCCAAAGTGAACTTAAGGTTATTGTTCCGAATAGAGCATTCACTACTGTAATAAGAAACACAACAACTAAAGATGTAAGGGTTCAATACGCAGGAGCACAAACTGCTGACACTTGTATTATTAAACCAGCTAAAACTGGTTGGGTAATGGGTGACTATGCAACTACAGGAACTGCACAAGTTACACACGTTGTAGACGTTGAAGCAATCACTTCTGCTTTAGTAACTGTTACAACGAACCAAGGTGATATGATTTACAACCAAGGTGTCCCAGTTGAAACTACGTTCGCTATCAAAGTAAAAATAAATACTATGGGTGGACAAAATTATTTTCAATTCAGACTACCGAATGAAAGCTCATATCAAAACCATATAAATTATAAAATCTTTAGAGGAAAAACTTACGACTTCGATGTCTCTGACAGTTCAATGACAGGGAAACTTCTT
>Ga0098041_1000081_pt1 | contig 37538 bp, 44 predicted proteins | sample 8_EtaG_FD_77066 | JGI IMG/M metagenome (GOLD analysis project Ga0098041, IMG submission 77066) | Marine viral communities from the Subarctic Pacific Ocean - 8_ETSP_OMZ_AT15162 metaG | ecosystem: Environmental > Aquatic > Marine > Oceanic | place: Pacific Ocean | collected 2015-01-08
AAAAAAATCTTATCTGATTTTATAAATTCCAAATCTTCAAATAAGAGTTTTAAGTACTTATAAAACTGTTCTTTTGTGTCGAGTTTTTTATAAATAGGGTTATCTTTTAAGTCCATTTAAGCAACCTTCCTTTTTGGATGAATTTTTGAATTACATTTGCATGAAGTTCCTTTTTTAATATCCCACTCTTTATAAAACATACTCTCCCCATTGCACTCATGACAATAGCCTATTAAGTGTCCATTTGTTGTTCTTTTAAATTTAGACATATCAATAGAGTCTACTTCCTTATCTATTTGAATAATATCATTATTCCAAGTTTCATTATTAAGATAAGTAGCAGGATGTCTACGACAAGGATAAACGCCATTTGTATTAGTATTTTTAACATAAGTCTCTGTATGCTCCATTATTTTAGAGATAGTTTCACAATCTAATTTATAAAACTTATGTTCTGACCCCTTTCTATCGTGTTTGTAATTATAAAGATTCCACCAAGACTCGAACAATTTTTTCTTCTTTATTATCTCTTCTTTATTATTACTAGAAGGTTTATTCACCACCCCTTTGAACTTTCCTTCTATACCCCCCTTGAAACTTTCTTCAACACCCTTTTTCATTAAACCTAAAACACTTGGATTTAATGATATACATCTATTTTTAATTTCTTTAGTCCCATCAACATATGTATAAGATATATATATATAACCCTTTTTATCTAATTTAGATATAATGGAAGAAATTCTTCTTGTACTAACATTCATTAGTTTTGCTAGGTGCTTATTAGATGCATAGAATGTTTTTTCTGCTGTGTCATGAAATCCTTCTATATAAGAGTATATACACTTTTCCTGCAATGTTAGTTCCTCATTATATAAAACATAATCATGTAATACTAAATGCATTAAACTTCCACCCTTTTTGATTTCATGTGTGATGCAAATAAACCATAAGGCGCATAGCAATAATGCTTACCATTTTTTTTGATTTCAGTATAAGGTTTTTTAGTACTAGTATTAACTCTACCATGTACTGTATAAATGTTTTCTTTTTTAATCTTGTTTTTCATTAATCACCCCCTGTGTGTTGCTATAAACTTAAGCACACCAAATCTTTTAAACAAGAAAATAATCTTACTTTTTTAAAACATCCTCAAATACATTGACGATAGAATCATATATAGCAGTAAATATTTTTTCTTCAGTCTTTTCGTTTAGTATAGGTATATTAACTGAGTCATTCCATTTTTGAATTACCTTATCTTTTGTTTCAGGGTCTTTTATTTTAGCAATAACCCAATCACTTATTTGGTCTTTTAACTTCATCTTCTTCCTTTTCTTTTTTAGCCATTTTCTTTATCTCCCAATCTCTTTGGTATTTAGGTAAAGACATTAGGTATTTCCAATCATATTTATTTTTTTTGTCGCTCAAGTTTTTTAACCCTCTTATCTAGTTCTTTAATTTTTCTATCATGAGTCTTTGCAATTCTTTTATCTGATGCTTTTTCAATATGCTTCATTACTCCATCTATAATTGCCTTTAATAATAATGTTTGTATCATTTATTCCTCCGGATATTCATTTGTAGGGTAACTATAATCATTATAATTTTCAGGAACTGACTTTGATTTCATATCTTCTATTGGTACTTGGTCATATTCCCACATAACCTCCATAATTTCTTTATGACCGTTCCACTGTCTCATTTTTCCTTGTTTTATAAGGTTAACTCTATAGTCCCACTCATCTATAGGGACATACCCTATTATATTTTCTATATCATGTTTATTTGTAAATTCTATCCATTTATCTTGGTCAAACCTAGATGGGATATCTCTATATGGAAGAGGTATGTAATACATATAATTTACATCGCCTTCTTTTCCTTTTTTTATAATATACTCATTATGTAAGTTTGGTATATATTGACCATATTGGTTGTGATAAAATTTAAAAAAATCTTCACCCACCTTAGCATCATCGATTTGTATTTTCATTCCTAAGTATGGGTTTTTCTTATTGAATTCATATTTTTGTTCAACGGTTTCAATAGAATCAGGAAGTCTCGTAAATTGCAACTGAACATCAGTGCCTGAGTTTTCATCTCCAAAAGACCTTTCTCCTCCTATAAAATTATATTGTTGTGTTTTAACTATATTAGGCGTTTCGTTTCCTGACATTTAACTACTCCCATTTCCGTTTGGTAATTTTTTCTCAATTCCTAACTCTTCTAATGCTTTATAACTCATAATTAATTTTGCTTTTGTGTCATATGTAAACATAGAAACATTTACTATACCTAACTTTTGTATTCTACATTTTCTTTTTCCACAATGTATATATACAACATCATCTTCTTCTAGGTGTGTAAACCACCTCCAAATAACACCAACTATTATACTTTGAAGGATTTCTCGCAACATAATAGATATATATAATAGAATCAATACAGATATATTAGCGCCAATTATTCCTTCTATGGTTTCTTTTTCCATTATTCAGGCTCATATTCAAATTTATTAGTATCGTATTTAATAGACCTAAATACCTGCCTCTGATTATCTCTAAATTTTTTGTACATACCACCATCTCCAACATCAGGCATTAAATCTCCATCTATATCTTCAGGGCTTTTCCCAAACGCCTCATCTATACCCAATACACCATTCTCAATTGCAATTTGAAGAAGGTTTACAAATTCTTCATGCTCTCTTTCATTATACATTTCTGTATCGGCAGTATTTAAATAATCATAAATTTTACCCTTAGCGACATATGGATTTGCTGTTGTAACATGATGCCCTGCAAAAGGAACTTTACCCCAATTTGTTTTATCACTGTTCCTTAGGGTTGGAAGTTTTCTATCGGTAATTAAACTCTTGCCTGTAACAAGAGCATCATCTAAAAAGTTTAATGCACCACCACCAAAAAAGTTAGCAAAATGTTCTAGTTCAACAGGTGCTACTCTTATCAATCCCTCTGTCTGTCCTCTACCACCTGATACATCATTTAAAAATTTAGCCATTTTTATATATGTTGGCGATGTGTTCTTCTTGTAAAGGCTATATCTAGGAACATGTTCGTAACCCCAAGATTTTGGATATATATTATCATTCTTAAAATCTGTATCTGTATATAATTGAAATATAGGGTCTAAAAATGTAGGCGTAACCATTTGAGAAAGATTAGCACCACCAAAAGGGTTAAAAGAATTAGTAAAACTTGCAAATATTCTTGCTGTTGACTCACCTAAACTAGAATCTCCTGCACCATAATCCTCAGCAATACTTCCCACGGCTTTAAAAACTCCCCAACCATAAGGCATTCTTAATGTAAAACCAACAGAGCAGTCAGGTTTCATAAATATCAAATAATTATCTTTTTTATAATCCGATATTTCATGATTATATCCATCAGGACACATTTGTTTATTCCACCAACTGTTTATAAAACCCATTGCAAATAGAGTTCCTGCTACAGCACCACCACCGGGGGTCATTGCTCTCTTACCAACATTTACAGCGCCCTGAACACCGGCATTGAAAAATAAATATAGGCTGTTTATCATTGAACCCCACTCACCTTTACGGTTAAAATTAATAGTAAGGTCTTTGGCTACTTGAATAGCCTCTTTTTTAGACATACCGTTATTTAGCATTGTGTTATATGTTGATAATCTTACACCTGTTTCTATTGCTTGGTTAACATCTTCTATCCATTTACCTATTGCTTGAATTTTTCTTCTAGTTTGACCTTTTTCAGTATAGATTCTAATATCCTTTTCAAGTTTTCTTAATTTTTCCTCTATACCATCTAAATCAAACCAACCCATTTGACCACCATTTTTCTTATAGTCTTTGTAGATTTTCATCCACTCAGTTACTTTTTTATAACCACGCTCAGACTTATAAACACCTGCTAATGCTTTTCTAACATCTAGCATTATCCTTGCAGTCATTTTGGGGTCATAATCAATATTAAGATTATAAAATGCTGTCTGTATATCTCTTTCAAAGTTTGAAATAATAAAGTCAGGATTCCAAGTTGTATATACAGTTCTAAGCCAACCATTTAATTTATTTAATACAGGTATACTTTTTGACACTCCAATATTCTTAATAGATGATAGCAGTGGGTTTCTTCCTTTTTCAAATTTAAAAATACTGTCTGAAAAATCATTAATTTCTATTACATATTGAACAACCTTACCGTCAACAATATCCCTAAACCCTACTTCATTGTCTTTTAAGTCCATTTCAGGATGTTCATAATTACCATCATCATCCCAAACAGGTTTTACTAATTTATACTTAACCTTTCTAACGCTCCACAAATCACTAGGATTTTTTTCAACCAACTTACCTAGTTTTTTCATTATTTTATTTTTTTCTATACGAACTATAGTGTTTTGATAATCTGCAATAGCATGAAGGATAACATTGTCTGCCCTGATACCCTTTCTTCCACCGGCTCTTTTGTATTCATTTCCAACTATACTAAATCCTTGTCCCATTCTCATTCTATCTTGAATTCCTTTAATACCCTTTCTGTTTTTTAAAGGTATATAGTCCTTCCATCTCTCATTTAACTCTATAAATTCTTCTTCTGTAATTAAACCTGCCCTTTTAAGAGCCTGTAAATTCTTTCTAACTATTTGTTTTTGAAATCTTTCTGCTATTTTTTCTATTTGAGTCCCTGTGTATTTATCAAGTATTTCATCTGCCCACTCATCACTCATACCTGAACCCTCGTTATCTTTACCACCTGTTCGCTCTCTTATTGTGGAGTTTCTTTCTTTTACATGTTTAGCATATAAAAAATCTTCTAGTTCAGAAACTTTAAAACCTGAACGCTCTACTGCTTTAAATATTTTTTCTGCAACAACATTTATTTGTTCAACTAAATATTTAGATTTTCCGGGGAATGCTACCAATTCTAAATATACATTTAAATCTTTAGGTAAATGCCTAAGGGTATCTTGTATATTTAATATTCTTGCAAATTTATCAACAATCCCTTGATAAAAATATTGATAGGTTGATTCTGATGAATAGTCAAGTTTTTGTTTTGTTACTTTTAATTGATAAGATTCTCTGTTTTGTATATCTATCTCATTAGCATCAAAAACCACAATCCCTTTAGATATACCCTTGATACCTTTAGGACTCATGGCTGATATAAAATTAATACCATCAATACCTGCTTCTAAAAAGAACATAGATGCTTCTTTTCTAGCATCACCTATTACAGATTGAGCATTTTTCTCTTCAACTTGTAAAAAATTTCTTTTTGCATATATACTTGAAACAAGGTCATAAATATCTTGACCTATCCAAGTAGCGCTTACATTATATTGATTGATTTCGTTTGTTTTTGGATTCCAATGAAATGATGGAACTTTTATTGATTCGCCTGTTTGAAGTGTTCTGTATAAGTTAACCACATGTTGCATCTCTTCTGCAGAAAAATCATTTAAAAATGCTTGTAATATTTTTTCTGTTTGTTTTTGAGATGGTGTGTCTTCCCATTGAAGATAATCATACTGATTTGGCTTTTTCCCTTTGTGTACAATTACTTCATATACAGTAGGTTTTCCATCAACCTCTTCTTTATCTTGAGGGTGAACATTATCTGCCCTTAGTTTTGCATACCATTTAGCCAATAATTTATGCTCTGCAAAATAAGTTCCCCAACCTTGCACATCCCCTATCTTTTGGTGGCTCTTAACTGCATCAGGATTAAATAAATCTATAAAAGGATTATTTGTTCCATGAAATGCTTTTATTTGGAAAGAATCTCCTTTCCGAACGCTTTCTCTAGCCTTTTTATCTCTTGCCTCAATATCTCTATCACTGTACTCCTGTTCTGAGGCTCTAATATCCCCATCTCTTTCATCTTGTAAAGACTTTGATATACTTTCGGGTGAGGTAGATTGGATAAGTTGTCTTTCTTTTTCATTTATAGTCTCCTGTCTTTCTATTGCTACATCTTTAAAACTAACTAAATCAGATGGCGTTGCACCTGACCTAATATATAAATCTTTTTCATAATACCATAGTAATGCTTGAACATCTTGTGGGTTTATATCAACACCAAATACAGACGACAACCTATCAGACAAAGAAAATAAAACATTTGTCATTAACTTTCTCTCTGATTTATTTCTAGGTGAGTCTTGTAATTCTGTACCCTGTTTATTTAATGGTGTACCCATCCATCTATTCCAAGTACGAGACCACCATAAATCAAAGGTTGGTAAATCGCTTACCCCATTTAAATTTAAGAAGAATGCACCTATTTTTTCACCTATTCTTTCAGCGCCAAAATGGTCACCCTCTTTTGTTATATTATTAAAACCCATCTCATCGCCAATAACTCTTCCATTGTTTTTTTCCAATAAAAACCTCATTGCACCCGACATTCCTTTTTTCTGTATAAGGTCTTGTATTAATAAAAGAGTTCCACCTACATTTTTACTTCTAATTCCCCCTGTAGAAATTTCTTTTCCTTCTATGTTTCTAGTTACAATAGCCTCGTCTACATACTCTTCGCCCTTTAGGACTTTAAAAGAATCTCCTCTCATTGGTCTTACTGTTTTATCTTTGTCTGCTACAACAAGTTTTGAACCAATAGTAAAACTACCATCTCGCAAGTAATCTTTGACTAATTCAACAGCCTGATTCCAATTAACTCTTACATTTTGACCGTTAGATGTGATAGCCAACACAACTTTAGCAAATACTTCTAAAGCAGGGTCGTCTTTTAATTCAGGGATTTCTTTTTTTAATACATCAAAAGCGCCTTGGGTTTCTTCGTTATACCATTGTCTAGCGCCCTCTATGTTAATGTTACCCTTGTTAACTGCATCCAATATATTCCTAAACCCTTGTAGAATTCCCCTGTTAATAACTTTTTTCTCATAAGTGGGTTTGTCGTGGTTAGCAGGATTAATTATAGATTTGTTGGCTAATTTTATTCCAACTTTCTTTGTTGGAACTACTTTTATTTGATATGAATCTCCATCTAAATCGCTCCCTTCATTAATATCTATATTTGTATTTATATTTCTAACAATAGGCTCATCAAGTGACTCTGCTTTATCCACGACAAACATATTTTCATACATAGATGTAACATTGTCAGGAAGGTTCATACCTGACTTACCTTTAATTTCATTTATAAAACTTCCAAAATCTTGTTTAACTGCATCCCATATTTGTAGAAACGGATGTTGAACAAAGTCAGCATTGCCCATAATATAATCAACACCCTTCTTTTCAAAAAGTTCTTCAGGTCTTAATCTTCCTCCACTTGCTACATACTCTTCATAAGCCTCATTGAAAGCAACCCACTCTTCATTATTCATGGTTCTATATTGATAACCTAAAAATTCTTCTATTATAGTTGATTCATTAGCACCTGTAAAAAGATGAACAAGAACTTTCTTTGCACCCTCATCCATATCTATGCGAGTTCTACCAAGAATACTAACTTCTAAAATATTCTTAACATCATAACCCCTATATTCTCCATCTAAATCTAATCTTCCTGTTAAAAACTGAAACCAAAGACCCTCAGCATCTGCTTCACTCATACCGGTGGTTTTCATTATATCTTCTACATATTTATCTTTAGTAATTTTTTTCTCAGTGTCAAATATTTCCAAAATACCATTTTCATCAAAAGTTTCATTTCCGGGGGAATCTAATATTATATACATATAGTTTCTAGTATTTTCAGAAATTAAACCATCTTCATATGCTTGGTTTACTGCTTTAACAGAATCCCTGCCTTGAAATATTTTACCTCTTTCTTTTGATGTGTCTGTAAGTTCTCTGTTAGCCACATCTCTTGCTATTTGAATATTTCTATAATTAAATGTATAGTTTAATCCGGTTATTCCCATTTTAACAGGACTGACAATAAATGTAGCCATTGTTGAAGTCCATTCCTCCAAGGTAGGTAATTTGTATTCCCATGTAGGATTTCCTTCTCTTTCAAAAAGTCTTGTGTCTGCTTCATACAGCACACCCCTAGCACCTCTATCAACCTCCTCTTCCAACATCTCTATAAAAACACCTTGATAACCGTATCTACTAAGCAATTCCTTTAATTGTTTATCGGTCATGTTTGGGTTTAATTTTTTCATTAAATCTGTTAACCCTATTCTAGATGCAATTTCAAATCTCATAGGACTAAGTTTAACCATATGTTCGCCTAATTGCTCACTCCAAATAGCAATATAATTTTCAGCAGATGTATATAAATATGCATCCATCATATTCATCCCATCGGATGTAATCATTGCATATAATTCACCATCCATGTCAGTACCTATTTCAAAATGTGGTAACATTTTATCTGCAATACCTGACATTTGATGACCTATAAAACCTACTTGAGACTGCACCCCTATACCTATACCCCTAGAAGTAATTTTTGTCCCATATTTAACAAGAAGTGTGTCTAAATATTCCTTTCCACCCTTTGATGTAAGTTTTGTTAATATCTTTGTAATTGCTTTTTGAGAAATCTTTGTAGAAAATGTTTGAAGACCCCTTGTCATTCTTAAATCAACTGCAAATCCTATAACTTCCTGAAGTCCATTTGCAAACATCGTTCCCCAATTTGAATCTCTACGACTTTTGTCATAGACATCTTTTAAAAGCATCATATCAGTTCCGTCTGCAGTACCATCTTCAACTCTTTGAAGAGCCTCTGCAATCCTAACTGTTCTTGCATACTCATTAAAACTTCCCACTATTGGCGCATCATAAACCCATTCCCCTTCAGTAAACCATTCATTGAATGAATCCATAAAACCCCATTCAATTATACCTGTTTCAACCTCAAATAAATTTCTATTTATTTCTACCTCTGCGTAACCTTTTTCAACATCACCCGTTGTGGTTACAAGTCTATATCCTTCATCATGATATTTTTCAACCTCATCCCATTTATCACCCAAACCAAGTCTTTGAGCATCATCTTTTGTATTCGGCATAGACATTAGAAAATTAAATATTTTATCATCACTTACTGATTCGTATGATTGTCTTATTGCTTTTGAAGGGTCTACTGTATCATCTTCAAATTTAACTAAAATATAATGACCTTCTTTTCTTTGTCCATATTTAGATAAATTTTCATTATCCCAAGGTGTAAAAGTTCCCTGAGAAAGAGGTATAAAACCCTCGCCAAATTGTATTTGGTCTATACCGAAAAACGGATAATTAGAATCATAATGTTCTTGAACTTCACCTGTTTGTTTATTTATTTTTGGATTAAAAACAGATTCTTGGTCTAAAGTCTCATCACCAACAATTAATTCAAATTCTTCATTGATTGCTGTTAATTCATTCCAAGCATCATCATATCTTCCTTGATTTAATAATTCTTTTACATCATCATACTTAGGGTCATCAATATTCATTATAGTTGAAAAGACAACCTCCTGAGTAGTTTGGTTATTAGGATTAGATGTATCTATAGGTTTTTCTGCTACACCGTTATTTGAGGAAGTTTTTGCAAAGTCTAGAGGTATTAGTTTACCATCTTCTTCACTAATTTGAGTCCATTCATTACCCATAAACTTATACAATTTATCACCATCATTAAAATCAATCTTCCATATTCCATCAGATGGAATTTTGTTAATCCAACGACTATTTCTGTCGTTTTCTGTTATTGTTGAATATACTTCACCGTTATAAACAAATTCCCTATTAACACCTAGTTCAGATAATGCTAAATTAAACGCCTCTTCAAATGAACCTATATTTGAATAATCTTTTAAGTCTTCAGATATTGTATTTAATATTTTTCCCATTACCAATTACTCGCAGGTGGTGGTGTATATAAATCATCGAACATTTCAGGTTTTTTTTCTAAAAATTCTGCCTCTTGGCTAGACATATTTTTCCAATCCCAAGGGTTGTCATTGTTATCTGTAATACCATATATTTCTGTTAACAAAACAGGAATTCTGTTTGCGTGTGCAGGTGGTAGTGTATTAGTAAAATCTCCTGAAGTCATAAAATTCTTAACATTGCTCATATTTGAATGCAGTTGATACATTTTAATGGCTACCTGTGGATAATTTGTACACATAAATTCTAAAAATCCCCCTTTAGATTTACCATATCTCTCTTCAAACAACTTCCATCTATTTATACTATTTGTTATAGATGCATGGTCTTGTAAGTCTTTTTGCGTAAATTCCATTGTTGAAAGATAGTTATTGTGACCTATAGGACTTTTCATAGGGTCATCTTTCCAAGCACTATAACCCATATTCAATATTTCGTAATATGAGAAAAAATTATCATCAGGGTCTGTAGATGAATACTTTGGGTCAGGATGACTTCTTAACCAATAAGCAAAATCCAATTTATCAAAACCCATTGAATCATGATTTTCGTAAAACCATTCTCTTGTAAGGTCTTCAAACAAAGGAATTGCTAATAAATCATTAAACGCCACCTTATATCCATTATGAGCAGTGTAAGACACAGGGTTTCCTATCATATATTGAATTGAACTTAAACTAGGGTTTTTATCTACAAACATCCTTACTTTATTTGGTCTTCTACCGTTAACTGTGTAGTTACTTGAATTTTTGGTAAATTTATCTATTGTTTCAGGAACTCTTCGGACAAAAGATTTATATGTTTTATAGTCCTTTACATGGCTAAGTCTTGTTTCTGAATCTTTTCCTGATATTAATCCCATAAACTTTATAGTGTTAGTTGCTATAGACTCACCAATACCCCAACTTTCAGCATTTTCTAATTCATCTTTTTTATGAATATCTATAGACATTATAAATCCGGGGTCATTTTGTTTTTTAAGTATACCTTCTATCCTAGAAATATCGTCTCTTAAATTGCTGTTTGTTTTATAATATGCTCCGTTTTTAAGATTAGCAACAACCCATTCTAATAACTGCTTGTGACCTGCCTCAAGTTTTATTGAAGGCATATTTGATGCTGTAACTCCCTCAACACCAAACAATTCATCAACATATAAACCTGCCTGTTTAGTGTCCTCTAAGAAAAAAACCTTAGCATGTTGATTGAAATTTGCCCAATATAAAGATGCATCATCAGAGCCAACAGCATCATCTTGTAAATAAGAAGGAACATCATCTCCCTTTTTAACTAAATCTAAATTGATTTTATCTTTCCAATCTTCATAATCATCAGTGAATGTACTGAGTTTCTCGTAATATTTTTTCCAAATTGGGAATAATTCATCTCCATACAAATCTAACTTATTTTGTTCTCTTTCTTCTTTAATTAAAACTTTAGGGTCAACATATTCTCCCGTCTTTGTATTTAAAACTAATTTAGACTTTTTATAATTTGATTGAATTAAATTTTCAAGCGTAGTTATTTTATTAGTAGGACTTCCCTCAAAAGCATATGTATATATTTGATTACCTGCTCCATCATCTTTAGGGTGCATAGGAAGTACTAATCTGTATTTACCTGCTTGTGTTTTATTATGCTTTTGTATCATTTTGAGAAATTCTTTATACCTACCACCATACTCATCATAAAGACTGTAATAATTCATGTGAGTGTCTTTAAATATTGAATCTTTCTCTAATTGTTTTGTGACCCATTCATCTTGAGTCCCAATATTTGCATTAAATCCCGGAATTTGTAAAACAAAGGGGGTTTTATTATCTGCACCATATGTCATATCATTATACTCTTTAAAGATATAGTTTTCAAAATTCTCAGGCTGTTCCCAACCTTCAAACCAATCTATGGTTTCGTAAGGGTCTTGAACATCCTCTTCGTTTAATGTAAATTGTACCTGTGTGCTGTCTGTTGACATTTAACCTCCTTAATTACTGACTGTTTGGGAATAGTTGCCTAAATAATTCGTTCAATCTATTAAATTCAGTAGTGTCTCCATCTAAACTTGCTTGATTCATTGACTGAATTAACCAACTCTTATCGTATTGAGTATTACTGTCAGGAGTCATATTTGGTGGACTATATTCAAATCCATCACCTTCTTTATCCCAAGTACCCGATAACAACCCTGACGCCATGCCTGATAAGGCACTCATTTGAGTTGCTCTTTTTTGGTTTCCATGTGCAACTCTATCTGCATCATTTTGTCTTATTGCACCACCTTCTTGTTGATAAAAACTATGTAATTGACCCTCTGCTTGGTCTTTATATTGTTGGTTTTGTATTGCAATCTCATTAGACATAGAAGAAATCTTATCCTGAGTTTCCCTATCGACCTTTGATAATAATTGTTCTGTTATTATAGAATTTTGCATTCCCCTTCCTATTGCTCTACCTAAAGCACCTCCTTTTTGACTTGATGCAATATCAAGAACAGGTCTAGACCTTTGCCTTAATCTCTCATCTACATTAAATCCATCTCTTGCTTTATTCTCTAATGAAGTAACCATTTTTTCTTCATCTTCTGTTCTTTTATATTTAGGTGGTGCTTTTTGTTGACTTGCACCAATCATTCCAATTGCACCACTAATTACAGGTTTTAACCACCACATATTAAATCTCCTCTCTTACTGTATAAACCAAATCTCTATCACCCTCTTCAACCGAAACTCTATTCATAGTATCTGTCCATAATTGCATGTGAACAGATGCTAGATTTGGGTTGGTTTTTATAGTAGCCATAAAACATGCATAATGACATAAATCTTTATGAAATTGGATTGGAATAGATGGCTCAAGACCTTCATGGTCATATACTATACCATAATATACAATCTTAATTTTATCGCCTATCCTTGGTATATGAGATAAATTTAAAATATCATTTTTAATAGAATATCCTATTGGTGTCCCACTGTATCTTGAATTAGTACTATCGTATGTAAAATCATATTCATGCATTGCTTTTAATTTAAGACCATTATGTAATACAACTATAGCCTTTTTAAACACAGAACCTTGATGTTGTGAAAGGTCATCATTCATGGATTCGTTCTCTGAAGGAAGTGAAATTACATTTTGATTTGTTGCATCAATTGTATATTCTTTAAAATCTTCAAATATATTGCAACTTCTTGTTAACTCCTCTTCAGCCTCATGTAAAAGGTTTAGTAATAGGTTTCTATTTCCATCTACAAATAAACTGCATCTGTCTACTAATTTTTTCCAATTCATAATTTCTCCTTAATTAAAATAATAGAGCAACAACTCTACATTTATTTATATCATCAATTCCTTTACTCCCAACCAATAGTGAACCCGAAGGACTTTGGTCGTTATTAAATGTTATAGAGGTACTTGTTGCCTTTACACTCGAACATCCCTGAGGACTAGAACTAGGGTCGCCACCTGAATGACCTGTGTGTGCTTTTAATGGCGAGGAATTTAGGGGTTGACATAATAACTGAATCCAATAATTTTCCCCTGAAAACTTACCCCAAACAGTAACAAAAGATGGAACTGCACCTAATCCATGTGTTTTTGTCCACTTATCTCCTGAGCCACTCATGGTTGCAGAAAATTCACCGGAATCATATTTTTTAAATGATAATCCGTTTAAACTTTCCTCTAATCCTAATACTTTTAATTTATCACTTTTTGCTCCTGTACCATGAACTGCGTTTTCTAAATATAATATTCTTTTTTCTAATATCTGAACAGCCTTACTTACAACCTCAGGATTTATTGCGTTATCAACCTTATCTAAATCAGGTTTAATTATTCCCATTCTATCTCCAATGATAATAATTCAAATAAATCTTCATCAGTAGATATTATATCATCAGTTGTACCAAAACTTCTACCAATTTCAAGCGCAAAATACTTACATCTCACACCAACTCTTACTGATGCAATAGCCTCAGCACCTGTTTTATCCTGAAATAAAGAATCGCCACTCAAAGAATATTCTAAATCACTTTCTTCAAAACCTTTTCCGTTAACCCATATGTATAAATTTGGTGCTAACCCTGTTCCTGTATATTTATTTTTATATCTTATATTAACACGCCTAATCATTTTAGATAAATGAAGGTCACCTAACCTTATCCATCCTGTTCTTTTTACAAATTTTAATTTATTATTACCTTTTCTAGCCTCTAGTTCTCCTACAACAGATGAATCTCCTCTATTTTCATAAAAGAACGGTTTAGATGTTTCATCATTCATAAAGCCTGACCATCCATTTAATTCTGCTCCATTGCCTAATTCTCTTAAAGATAACCAACTAGGCTTATCAGCGCCACCATCCATAACCCAAGTTATATAAGGGTCATCTTGATTTATATATAACATTTTAGATTTAGGACAGTAATGGATAGATGTTCTATCTTTATAATTTTCTTGATAATGCTTTCTCCAAGGTTTACTTATTTCTTGTGGTATAAAATTAGAAGTCATTAAATATAAACCATCTTTATTAGCAAATAAAATACCACCCTCAAAAGATAATATGCTTGATTCAGATGTGCATCCTAAACTTCCACTTGTTTCTACCAAAGACCAATTACTAGGGTCTGTATTTGGAACATTTAATCTCCAAATGCTATTTTCCATAAAAACTATTAAATTTCCTGATAATTCTGATAATCCTTTTATATATCCACCTTGATTGTCTTGAACTTTTATATAATTAGTGACGGGTATTACATTTGGTTGATTTAACTCAGAAAACAACACTAAATTTCTATCTTGCTCTACATCATCATTATTTTCATTTGTATATCTACAATCAGCGACAAACATTCTACCTTCTATGTATTGTGAAAACTCATATTTAACATTAATAGGAATTTCATGTGTCGGGTGTTTATCTAATGCTGTATACCCAATATCTATAACCTCTACTTCTATTTTTTCACGACCATCATTTCCTGATGTTTTTGTGGCTGACACGCCTTTCGTAATTATGGCTTCAGAAGTAGTCCCCATAAGTGAACTTGGTATAGGTGATGATAATGTAAAAATAGTATTTATATTATCCACAACATTAAATTTTTCCTCACCAATAAATGCAGTTCCACCTAAATAATCATGGTCAGAAATTTCTGCAGAAGTTGTATCTGCATCATAATTTTTATAATTTTTAGGTATAAGAGTCTGATGACCACCATAATAATTAGCACGACCACCATCACATTCTGCAACAACAACATCTCTTACTCTAATAGAGTGTCCTAAACCAACTCCTGATATTATCTTAGTCCCTACACCATTACTACAGTGCATCCAAAAATTAATATAATAACTACCTGTTTCAGTGCAGTCAAATGTATTTGAATATAACCACCAATTATGAGGTGCGCCATGAGAAAAACTATAATTTGCATCACCACCCCAACTTTCTTTTCTATATCCTGACCGACCGTATGATTTATAATGAATGGCGTTTGTACTGTTCATATTCGTCCAATCATGAGAACTATTATCCCATCCCCCATCAGGTTTTGTAAGTTTTACATTAAAATATTGAGGATTCCAATTATTACCCAAATTTTGGATTGCTGTCCATGTAAAAGCATATTGAAAATAATATTTTGTACCGGCTGTAAGTGTGAATTTTTGTGCAACAGCATTATTGCCTGTTTGAGCGCCACCATTATGTTCACTATGAAAACCTAACCTTAAACCACTCATTCTTTGCATCCATCCGTTATGAACATTCCACATCGAGTCGTTTCCATCTACAGGCGTAAAATTATACCAACTATTCCATGGTGCTGTGGATGAATTCCAAGATGAATGTGATGTAAGATTATAATTAGTTTCACTTGAGCCTACAGGTGCAGTATTGCCCTGACTCCATCCTGCTCTAGTCATAAAATGCCCATTTTTAATTTTATTTGTACGACTAACTAAAAGATAACTTTTATCTCCTTCTGAATGTTCATCAAGCGTTCTTATTTTTACATCTAAATTTAATGTGTCTGTTGCTTTATCAGTAGTAACTGCAGTATCATTATGACTGTATCCTGAAACAGGATAAGCCTTTTTCCCCCACATATTATCATTAAGACCTGAACAAATTTTATGTTCATTGGGTTTGCCTCCTCCTTCTCCCTCTTTATATTGCTGTGGAATCTTATATGCTTCAAATGGCGCATCTGAATTTGAAACATAACCTGAGTATGGATACATAAATAACCTAGTTTTAGGGGTTATATCATTTGGGTCATTCATATCAATTCTCTCTGTAGTATCATTTAAAGTTGGATTTAAAATAGGAAGCCAATCATTTTTAGTATAAGGTGCTGAAGTTGTAGCATTGTAGTAAGCAACATTATCTGCTATAGTTCTACCTACATTAGAATTGTCTAGTATTCCACCATCTTGCTCTATAGGTCTATATGTAGAAACAGATTTTATTTTATAATAACTTAAATTTGTTTCTAATTCATTTGTCCCCTCGGCTCTATAAACATCGATAGAAGAACACCTAGGATTAAAATCTTCTATATCTATTTCTAATTTTATTTTAAATCTACTATTATCATTACTCGAAACAGCATATTGGTAAGTATTAGGAAGTGGACATACTTGACGACCATCAAATATAGGAACAACCTTGTAAAAATAATATTTCCCTGATGCTAAAGTTCCCCCTGATGTTTCTTCTGTTATGCTTTTTATATTAGCAAAACTATTAAAAGGTCTACCTATATCTAAAAACCAATCCTTATAATAAAACAATGTTTGATAAAAAGAATTGTTTATCCACTGATATCTTATAGCATCTTCACCTGTCCCCATAGTAAATAAAGCAACATTTTCTAGTATTTCTATTTTCTTTGGGACTGTTCCGGATTCTATCGATGTAATTAAATGGAATTGATTAAAATCCCTATTTGTAATATAAATAGTTTTTGCGTTTGGCGTTAAACCATTAGCGCTATTATATTCAGTATCTGTGCAAACAATAACCCAACCAAATCCATTAAAAGGAATATCAGGATTAGACCATCTTATTATTTTATGTATTTGTTTGTTTGGTATTGTAGTTAACGAATTCGTATATGGTCTTATTGTACATTTTCCGGGGGTATCAATATAAACATTTTGAAGTTCAGTATTCCCATTAAAACCAACCTCTTCAGCATCTGAAAATTGGTCAATTCCTGAATTTAATGGTATTTTAATCTCAGGCATTATTGACTCTGTCCTTGTCCTGTTTGATTAATTCCTGTAGTTCTTTCTTGAGCAAATCTTTCATTTAATAGATTAACATTATTTACCCCCATCTCAAAAGCCATCTTTGTTCTATTTTGCTTATTATCAATTTTCCAAAGATTAGCCTCTGCAAAATCTAATAACGGGTCTAATAATACTATATCTAAATCACATACTGTTGCTTCTTGACCATCCTCATCGTCATAAAACATATCAGGTTGTTTAATATAAGATACTGTGTAAGTTAAAGTTGAATCTGATGGATATACATGAATACCATCCTTAAATTTATACCACATTTGATAATCAAAATTCCCTTGAAGATATGTATGATTCAACCTCCCAACATCCTCATACTCTATATTATCTAGTGTCATTAGATGTCCATCTCTAACAGTTGAAATTCCTAAAATATCATTTCTAAATACTTTATTTGATAATTGTGAATATGTTATTTTACCATCACCATCTGTTGTAACATCATCTGAAACCTCTAAATTATTTAAATAATAATTATGTATAACAGAGCATAGATATCTTTGAGAAGTATCTAACGCATCTAATTTTTCCTGCTTACTAAAACCCAAATCATTTAAATCCTCGACTCTTGCTCTTAAGTGCCTTAAGATTTCTGAAACTTTTATATTATTATCTGTAGCCATTTATCTCCTTAATATTCATACCAACTTGTAACTTTGTTTGATTGAAAATTAACAGGCAGTTTTCCTGTTGTTCCTGCAGTAGCAACATAAATAGAATGTGGATTTTTAAATAATGTCTGCATTCCATTTTGTTGGTCGTTAGCCGTAGGGTTTGTATAACTATAAGTACCGGAATCATCACTTGGAAATGCTCCAAAGAATCCTGCAAGTCCACCTGTATATGTTGTAGTGTCTCCTAAAATCCAAACTCTACCCATATGAGTATTAGCAAAATAACCTTTAGTACCATGCGCTGTAACAACATTTTCAAAATGGTCTGTATTCCACACAGGAACTCCTGCTGTTCCACTATTATCTTGTCCTCCTGATTGACCAACACTACCGTAACTTAAACCTGCATCACTCCTTATAATTCTATTTCTGAACAGGGTTATATCTACTGTTGCAGATTCTCCTCCTGCTATTAAAGGCACATCCCCTATTTCGGTTCTACAATATTGTATCCTTATAGAATATCTACCTTCTAATGTTTTAAACATAGCGTCTGTATTAGCATCATCTTTTTCTTCATCAGTTGTCCATATAGGTGTGATTAATCTTAAATTAGAAACATCTGCTGTGCAATTATTTAACCAAAATCCAAAAGAACCTCTATCAGTAACAGTATTATTCATGCTAAAATTAAGCCTAGGTAAATCATGGTCTCCATCTGAAGTATCAAATTCTGTCTTATCGTATTTTAGACCTTTAATTTTTAAATTGCAATTATAAAGATAACAATCTACGCCAATAGTATATCCATTATCAGAGGCGTTTCCTGATGATGAATCATCTTTACCTAATAGGTATATCGTTATATTTTGACCACTAAGACCATTTACTCTAGTCATCACCTCATTTATACTTGCTATTGGTTTTGCTGATGTTCCTGCATCTGCATCATCACCGTTAACAACATCCACATAAAAAACATTATCAGCCTCAGCAGTACGAATTTGACCATAAACCTTCATATCTCCCCAAACAGTCAATGCTGTAGGAATATCAGTGCCTGTACTAGGTATCACTGCACTATTAGTTGCACCAATTGACACTGTGCTTTTATTATTATTGTCATTTGTCCCTGTTATGGTAACACCTGTACCTGATGATGCTCCACCAAGATACCCACCTGCTCCAACTGAAAAAATTATTTTACCATCACTAGTTGCTCCTGCTCCACCATCGCATTGAAAATATATATTTCTTGCTATATCTGTTGAACCACCCCATTTATGATATATAGTGCCTACGGGATTAGTTTTCATCTCATATTTATTATCGTTTTGGTCTTCTATACATATAAAATCATTTTGACCTGTAAGAGAAGTGATATATAAAGGGTAATTTGAAGTTCCTCCCTTATGGTTATCGTCTCCGATAGAAACATGCCTAGAACTTTTCAACCATAAGCCACTTCTATTCCCATCACCATCCTCTACGACTGCCCAATTAGAACTTAAGGCAGACACATCTGTGGTGCTATCCGTATGTAATAGTCCCGGTTGCGCTTGTTTTAATGTCTTTGTGCTTAAATCAGCCATTCAATTCTCCTTATGTAAGTTGAGATGCATTTAATGAAAGTTCTTTTTCAACTGAACCTATTGCATCAAGTTCATCATCCCAAGTTAAACTTGTTTGATTGTTTTTAAATGTATATTTGTGGTTATTTGAATTAAACCATGCATCTTCATCCATGTCAAGGTTAGAATCCCCTATAGGTACACCACTTATAATAAAATCTGTAGTCGATGAATCATATGCAACTGCAGGTGCATTAACAACACCTTGTGCATCGTAACATTGGACACTAAATCTAACAAACTCTACCGTAGTTAAAGCGCCTGTTGTTTTGTGTGTATAAGTTAATTTTAACTTTGGTCTACACTTTAATTCACCTTTATAATCTGTTTGTGTCCGATTAAAAACATTATACCCTATTTTAAATTGTTCTCCCATAGCAATATTATCCATTCCTGTTGTTGTCATATATTTTTTCTTCATTGGTTTTTGATTTGTTATATTATTTATATCAAACCATATATTTGGACAATAATCAACAGTAGATTCAATTATCTTAGATGGGATTGTAACAGAACCAACCAATGCCTGAGTCTCTGTTGGAATATCCCAAACAACTTTATAATACATTACATGTCCTTGAGAGGGAGTTGTTAATAAAACTGCTAATTTTTCTGTATCTAATTTATGAATTAAAGTCACTCTATTAATAGAGCCATCAGAAACATAATTTATATTTTTATGACTGTATTTTATTTCGTCATAATTGCTATTAACAGAGCCTTTAACACTATGATAATATATTCTTATAACAGGCTTAACAGAAGGAACTTTAAAAAAATTAGTTAAAGTATATTTTATACTAATCTTAACTGTTCCGTCTATAGAGATGGGGATAACATCTAAATCTTTTATTAGACCTAAATCAAGCCTTTGCTCTGTTATTTTTTTATAATTTCTTAACATGTTTACTTCCTATTTAAATTGGGGGGAAACCCCATCGTTCCCCCCAAATATTGATGCTAGAAGATTAGTTACGCACTCGTAACTATTTTCCAATCACCTGCTCCATCGTTATCGATGTAGATTTTCCCTGTGTCTGTTCTGACACATAGAGAACCTTTAACACCGGTAGTATGGTCGGGTGCGCCCGTACAAGTGTAAAAACGGATTCCACCTATAAGGGTATAAACAAATCCATCAGCATCTTTTTCAGTAATCATACCGACAGTTTTCTTGTCGGCACTACTTTGTACTGTAGCCATTTATTTATCCTCCTTAAGCGTAATCTGTATCACCACCGACTATCGCACCTTGCATTCTTGGATTTGTGCAAGTTAAGTTGCCCATCCAAAAGATTTTAGCGACACGAGAGTCTTGATTTACAGGTTTTTGGAAATCTTCAAATGAGAAATTCCTCTTAGAATGTACTTTGAAATCAAGATATTTTGTATTTAAAAAATACATACAACCATCAGGTACATGAGAGTCTACTACAACAGTAGCACCTTTAAACCTTAAAGTTTGGAAACCTGCATCTGCTAAATCAGATGAGCCTTCAAATCTTTTATTGGCTTGTAAAGATGACTCATAAGCATCCATTAGAACTTGAGTAGTCACGATTAAATCAGGACTATCGTTGTCTATTGTACACTTACCATACATTTTAGTCATATCTTGAACTATTTGGGAAACTCCATTAGTGTTATCCAAATGTTCTGTCCAAGTAGATTCATTTGTTCCGTCAGTGTCATGGAAGGACATAGATTGTGCATCCCACCAAGTATAAGTAGTACTATCAATACCACCTAAACTTCTGTCGAAACCAACAATACAATTATCAGCGCCGGTCTTAACATAGTCAGTACCTGCTGAACCTGTATCATATGATGCTCCACTTATAGCAGTAATTTCATTTGAATCAGGTGCAGTATTACCAACTGTTGCATCACCGACACCAAATAAAGAATTACCAAACATATCTTTAAGAGATTTTTCTGCATTTCGCATTTTAGATTTTAATAATGATAAAACTTGAGAATCGCCTGAATTTTTCAACTCATCTTCTCCTGAAATAGAAATAGTAGCATACGCTAATTTCCAATTCCATTCTGCAGATGTAATTGGGTCAGAAGGCGTTGTGTCAAGCACATCATAACCTGAGTAGTAACCTTGAGCAGTATTCATACCATATTCTAAAGGTGTTAATATTTTTTTACCACCATCTAATTTCTCAGCATTTTTTAACAATTTAAATGCTAATACATTAGAGTTAAAAATATTATCAACTAAAACAGGGATAAATTTATCTCTAGTTAACGCACTCAGTGAATCATAATTTAAACTCATTATAATTTCTCCTTAATTACGAATTGAAGTATCGAGTAATTTCAGGATTTTCCATTGAAATTTCATTGTAGTTCTTAGGAGAATCGCCTGAGCGAACCTCTTTAGCACCTACTTCTGAATTACCAACAGTACTCCCTTCATTCCTCAATCTGTTGTTATACAATTGCTCTTTTCGATTTTCTTCTGTCATTACTCTGTCATAACTCCATAATTTGAAAGTTTTTTCCATATCAATGTCGTTATTCTCAATGACACCATTTTCTTCACAGAAAACTAAAAAACTAACACCATCTTTCTCCTCCCTGAAAAAATTAGGATTATTAGATTTAATAGAGTCATATCTGTCTCCAATAGACCTTCCTAGTTTTTCATCTTCCAACCCTTCAACTCTGTCAAGCAACTGAGTCATCCTTGGGTCTTCTTGAGGAACTTGTGGTGCTACAGGTGTAGGTTCTTGCTTTTGGACATCATCAAAATCAACATCATAAGCATTATCTAACCCATATTTTTTTATATCTTTCTCTTCCCCATAAAAGAACTCTTTTATATGGTCTCTGAAAGAATCATCATTGTCAAGTAATTTCAGCAATCTACCGCCTTTAGCAATTGATTGTGCTTTTTGTGTGTTGGATTTATTCCAATTCGATTTATTATCCGAATCTTTTTTCCATCCTAACACATCATCTATTGAAAAAACATCTTCACCAACATGCAATTCGTACTCCTCATCTTCGGAATCGTTTGTTATAGGTGCTTCTTGTTCTATTTCGTTAGATTCTTCCCGTGAAACTTCACTTACTTCTTCATTAGAAGGCTTTGTTTCCGAGTCAGACTGATTTAAAGAAGGGGTCTTTTCGACCGTAAGACTAGCCATCTCATCATCTGTCACTTCTATGTTGCCGTATTCATCAGGCATAATAACTTCTCCTTGATTGGTTATTAAAAAATTTTTTTATGGTCTTCTACTAGGCACTCCCGGTCTAGCAGGAGGTCTAATAGGTGGACTTGAACCTCTTCTACTACTAGCCACTTGATGTGACGATTGTGCAGAAGAAACTCCTCCCTTGCCTCCACCATCACTTCCTCCACCTGCTACCTTGCCTTGGATAGCCTGAACTAAATTGCTAGAAACTGCCCAACGCTTTCCTTCAAATTCAACTTCTTTTTTACCTTTTTGCATAGCATTTTCTATAGCAGATAAAAATTCTTGAGCCTTTTCAGGTGTCATTGCATGTAAATCCTCATTACTTCCTTCAGGTAATGCAGATTTTTTACCACTTTCTCCACCACCCTCTTGGCTATAGGCTTGTCTTCCTGCGGTTTGGACTCCGCCACCATCATCGCCTTTTTTCTTTTTGATTGTATTAACGATTCCTTGAATCGAATCGTTTTCTTGCATAGATGTCATTATCTTTCTCCTTAACCTTATTTATAATTCCTTTACTTAAATGTTCCTTAGCCATTAACTTTAATTTTGGGTCATCTTGCTCAGATGCACTTATAAGGCACTCCCTAGTTACACCATCGTAACCATTTTTATTACACCATTCTTTCATCGTAAAGATTTCTCTATCTCGTAATGTTGAATCTTTGAGGTTTTCTTCTTCCACTCTGTGAACCTTCCTGTGCTTGTTGTCGTGCTTGTTGTTCTTGTTGTTCCATCTGAGCCTTTTGCTCTTGTTGATTTTGTTGCTGTGCTTGTTCTTCAGGTGATTGTTGCTGACCCATCATTTCTCTTAACATTAATTGAGCCTGTTGTATCTCTTGTGGGTCAGTAGAATTATTTAATATCTCTACTAATCTTTCAGCCTCTTCTTTTTGTTTCTTCTCTTGTTCAAGCATAGCATCTAAAATTTCTTTAGACATATCTTTTTGAGTCCACATCCAAAACTGTTTTTGGTCTAATAATCCAAGTTGTACTAGGTCTAGTGCTTGGTCAAAACGACTAGCCTTAGATTCAGGTAATGCACTTCCCGGAACATATTTGTAATCCATATCATCATCTACATCAGTTGGATTAAGTTCGTAAAATTCATAACCTGCACCTGACTCGTTAAATTTTCTTACATCTATATTTTGCTCATAATTGTTTTTGATTAAAGTTAAAGTTTGTTTGTATACAACAATCATTGTGTCGCTACCAACTTCCCTCTCTTTAGTTCTTATTATTTGTTGAGAGGCTTCTTGTAATTGACTAATTGCTCTTCCTGATGTCACTCCACTTGGATTTCTTCCTTGAGTGATATCGTGAACACCACTAACTTGGTCTGTCATTTTCAACAAAGAATCTGCTAATGGTATAGTAGAACTACTTATATTACCTGCAGGAAGTCTTTGTATTGACTGACTAGGGTTATCTGTATAAAAAACTTGTCCCGGCTTATCTGAGGGTCTCATAGCAGAATCTTTAACAACTCCCTTTGCTACTACCCACGCAGGATTACCATGGTATATTAAATTATCAACACCTTGAGAAAGAAGAACACTTGTACCTACTGCAAGTGGTTCTATAATTTCAGGCTCTCCCTTACCCCAAAAATGGTGTTCGTCTGCATAATTCTTAAACATAGCAACAGGTATAAAAGGATAAGGGGATTTAGTTCTTTGTAATAAAACTTTATCACACCATGTAGCCAACCATAATTCGCCATCTTCCCAATACCAAGTCTCTTTTAATAATGCTTGACCATCACCATAGTCATATTCCTCGGACTCTACCAATGGTGTTTTTTCTATGTAATCTGTTCTAACTTCACCTGCAGGAACGCTAGAGTGTGTCGCAGTTGACACTTGACCTACAGTTCCATCTGTATCAGGATTTCTTATAAAAGATTTAAATGAATCCATATTCCCTTCAGGCTTAACAAATTTCCCATTAGGAAAATCATTTCTAATATCTTTTATATATGTTGGACTAGCAAAAGTAACACATTTAGCATTATCTATTGAGGTTGCTAAAGGGTCAACAAAGACAGTATAAACATCAGGTACACTATAATGTATATGCCCGTCATTTATTGTTGTCTTTATAAAACCATTACCATATAAAAGTCCATCCCTCTTCATAGCACGAACAGAGCGCTTACAATTATATTTTTCCATTTCAGATTCAACAGCCTCTTGAGAAGACATAGCATCTTGAATTTGGTCTCTCCTTTTAGGCATTATATCAACCTTAGGGAATCTATCCGTCATTATTGAATAAATAGTTTCAATAGTAGAATGAATTACATTAGCAATAACACGAGATTTGTATTTAGGAAGTTTAAAAGGTTTAAAAAAGTCACCATTATATAATTCTTCATTTCTACGCCATCTTTTTACTTTATGCGCCCTAGCCTTTTCAGAGGCTTTAAACATTTTATTTAAATATTTTAAAGTTTTTCTATCTTTATCTGAGGGACTGTAACCTGCTATTTGTGTTACTTCAGCGCCTTCAGGTATAGATGCATCATATTTATCCATTATCCTGTCCCCGGATTCTCTTTCATTTCTCTGTTTATTTCGCTTAAGGCTACTGATGATGCTCCAAGTTTTTTCTTTTTAACTTTCACATTACCACCTACATTGCTTTTAGGTTTTAGCAATTTAACCTTTAGTACTTTAGCCGTTTTACCTTTTATTTTTTTGATAGAGGCATCTACTTCATACCCATAATCTTCTTCCATAGCCATAGACTACTCCTTATTTTCGTAAACAGTTTTACCATTTACTTTTTTTGCTATAGTAACCTTTCCTCGATTTTTACCATTTACAGATATATAACTAATATGAATCCATCCATCAGGTAAAAATTCTGATATGCATTGGTCAAAAGGCAGTTTTGATTCTTCTGTAATCCACTTAAAAACTTTAGGCAAATCAACCTTGTCGCCTAAAAATTTAAAGTCAACTGCACTGTCCCCGTTCTTCGCCATGTGTTGTGACTTGGATGAGCCACCGATAACCTCGTTAAGTTTAGCGCACCTATATCCTGATGTCACTTTAATCGGCTCACCGAAGTGTTCTCTGATGGGGTCAAGAACATATCTACATATCTCCTTTAATTGCACTTCTTGTGCTTTACTAGGTTTGTTTTTGATACCTAAACGGGTAGCAGTTTCTGACCTAATAAGTTCGTTCAATGAAAAATATTTAGAGAATTTACTTCCTTTAGGTTTTGATTCATCTATATATTTTTTAATTAATTTTATAGCCTCTTCTAGTTTATTCTCCACCATAAACCCTATCTTGTCTTTTGTGCATTTTCTTCTTAATAAACTTTGCTCTTTTTTCTGAAACCTTTCTTTCTTTGCCTCCAAGTTTTCCTATTGACCATCTAGTGAACCACTCTGTTTCACCTGTCTCAGGATTGACTCTACTATAAACCGACCTATCACTATCAAATAGTTTTCTATTTACTTGTCTTTGTGTACGGTTGCCTTCTGATACATCTGATAGTTGTTCCTCTCTAGATATTTTTCCATCTTTATTATAATCAAGATGCTTATTATCTTTATCAACTTTAAATCTATTTTCTATTCTTTCCCAATCCTTTTCTGCTTCAGCAATTGCCTCCGCTTCAGTTTTGTATTGGAATGCTCTACCATCTCTATCAAAGCCATGACCGACACGAACCTTTTCTAAAAATTTTTCTATATACCCACTTTTTCCTAAGTCATGTAAATTTTTCAAGTAATCGTATGACTCCCCAATATGTGATGCTTCCCTCTCTCTTATAGTCGAGCCTTCATTTAACGAATCTGCTACCTCTCCGTGGTCTCCTTCATATATTGCCGATGACATATTTTTGCCTTTTTTAATAGACCAATGAGGTACATCGGTTCTATCTACAAATGCTATACTATCGTCTGCAAACCCGCTACCCTCATTCATATAGCCAAAATTACCATGAGTTCCTATCCAAGGAGCATTTTGATTTTTTGACCAAGTGTTATCTTGATATGAATGAAAGTCGCCTGTTTTTTTATCTATGACTCCTTCACTCCCGTGAACTACATATTTCTTGCCCGTTTTAGGGTCTGTATATGTAGCCATGCCTGTCTGTTCATTAGTCCCTGTGGCTTCATCACCTAAAACAAAACTCTTATAGAGATTAGCATCAAACTTATCTCTGACCTCGAACCCATCTAAATTCGCATCATATTGCCCATCACCTGAATATGGATTTATTCTTCCTATTCTAGTTCCATCTGCTCTAAAAAGATACTTTTCTTTTTTCTCCCGACTATAACTAGACCCTTTATCAGAAGTATCAAAAGTTCTTCTATGAGGCATTATTCTTCTTTTAATTTTTTCTATTAACTCGTTTGACATTAACTTTCTCCCCAATTATAAGACCAATCATTATTAACTGTTTTTTCTTCCCACACCAATGTATCTATTTGTCTTTGCATATAAGACTTCTTAGGCTTTGGTTTATGAGGCGCTATTATATGACTTAACATATATCTGCAACTATCAACTGCGTGGTCTTCTAGCGTAGTATCTATATCCTCAGGGTTTTTTTCATCCCTAATCATTTCAGGGATTGTTCTAACTAAATTTGGACACCTATCTTCTATTATATAAAATGATGGAATGGAATCGTCCGTGTAATGCATTAACCTAGCCATATTACTCCAACCATTAACTCTACTGTTATTCGCTTTCATTAAAGAAGGAAGATAATCAGATAAACAATCAGCAATAGACGAATCAGTATAAGCAGTGGTTTCCGGACTATTCCACGCCATTGGATTTCTTGCCCACATACTTGGGTCTCCCAATACTAAATTAATATCCCTCCCTCTATTTGTAGCCTTCATTAATTCACCCCATTCAGCAGGATGCCTCTCCGTTCCGTATAATTCATCATCAACAAATACTATTTTATCATCAGTTACCTGACACCATAAAGCAGAAAAAGGATTCGCATATCCCCAATCTATGCCCATATAATGTGTATTGTTATACTTGTTATACCCAATCTTTTCTGCATCCTCTACGCTTATAATATGAACCCTAGGATTCCATTCTGTAAAGTATTGACCTGTAAATATATTCCAATCACCTAATAACCATGCACTTCTTAATGGCTCAGGTAATCCTTCTAAATAATGTACATAGTGTGGGTCTTTTTCCATAAGAGTAGGGTTGTCATATATAGTAGCAGGTATATACATTCTATATCTACCCGTTACAGGGTCTTTATATGCTTTGTTGTGTTCCCCTACATCTACGAACCTGCGTTTTACCCACACATGTCCTTTTCCACCCGGATTACAGTTTAGCATAACCTTAGGTATTAGTCCGTCTACAGTACTCCTGCACGATGATATGAGTTTGAGGTATGACTGTTCACTTGGAATCTGAGTGGCTTCTTCTATTAAAATCTTTTGGTATTCGTGTCCTTGATACTTAGTATAACTGTCTTCTGAATTAAGATGTCCACATCTAATGACAGCGCCTGAGGGAAAGCGAACCTCTGCAGGTTTACCAACCACTCTAGCATATGGGTAAAATTCTTTTGCTCTTGAAATCCAATCTGCAAGGTCATCGGCATTACGCCTTATAACAAGTCCCCTGAACTTAGGGTTAGAGGTATAATCGATGAGCCATGCAAGACCTACCATCGTTTTACCACCTCCTCTGCTTCCACCGAAACAGCACTCAAATAATCCATCTGATTGCAATGCTTTTGTCTGTGCGCCTTCATGTGGCTTGAAGAGTACATCACTCATCCTCTATAGCATCCTCTAGGGTCTTGGGTTCTTTGGTAACATCTACCTTTTCAGGAAGTATCACATATCCTTTATTGACCTCTGCATCTATTGTAAGTTCCTGTTGTTTGAGGGTAGGATACGCTCTTGCTATTACTTCTTTAGCACAGGCTACTGCTTGACTATGTTCACCGTCTGTTCCGAGGGTATTAGCCACTTCAATCATCTTCTGCATAAGACCTTCCACTTTTGGATTGTCCCTGAACTGTTGAGCAATTGAGGTACTTCCTTTGGGTCTACCGTTAGGATTTCCTGATATACCTTTATTAAATTGACCTTTGTTATTCCTTTTATCTTCAGCCATTGCTATTTAGATTTTCTCTCTTATATGCATTATTAATAACTTTTTTTACTTTCTTGACATACTTCTTACCAAGTTTTTCTTTAGAAAATTGTAGGAGTCCTGCTTTGTATCCCTCATCATATGAGTTGGCTATACTATTACTGATGAACCGGTGACTGAGGGTATTAGTCCTTAAAAACCATAACACAGTATTAGCATACCATCTTTTAAATATATTAGTTTGGTTCATCGTTCTCTGTATCAATAAAGCCTATTATCTCTGAAGTATTCTCTGCATCATTATACTCATTAGTGTATGGATAATTATCCCAATCTAATGAAGTATCATCTACAGTAGTACTAATATCATCTGCATCATCTACAGCATCTGACTCAGTAGTAGTATTGTATGTGAAATTATTATAGGCATCCATATTAATATTGACACCTGTCTTAAAGAATATATATGAAATTACACAACCTAGTGTAATTCCAATTGTAAATATAAATACTTCATTCATTATATGTATTATACTACATATAATAATAATAGTTTCAGGTAAAAATATATCTACTTGTATTAAGGTTGCAATTTCAATGTTATAATTATGCTCAGAGTACTCAAAATTCCTGTAATTGAGCCTGTTTAATCAGGTTTTTTAAGTAAAATGAATAAATTATTATACTGACATAAAAATGCTTAAATAATGCATATTTATTTAATAAAAATAAAAAAAAGACTACCTACTTATATGTTTTAGTGCTTAACTTTACTATTATTATTAATTAACGAAAAGGACAAACACATGAAAAAATATAATAAAAAAGCCTACAAACGACCTACAATAAAAAGTATCTCAGAATCAGTAACAAAAAATATAATATCCTGTTTAGAAAAAGGAATAGTTCCTTGGTCACAACCATACTCTACTACAATCGGTAACGCACGAAATTATTATGGTAAATTATATAGAGGAATGAACAGATGGATATTAAATTCAATTTGTATGTCGGAACAGTATCCTACAAATGTTTGGATGACATATAAAAAATGTATTGATGAAGGTGGACATGTTTTAAAAGGTTCTAAAGGCACAACAGTAGTGCTTTGGAAATTCTTAAAAGTTACTAAAGAAGACCCAAAAACAGGTGAAGAGACAACTAAAACAATTCCAATGCTAAGAACATTCAATGTATTTAATATATCTCAAACATCATTGTATAAACCTGATGTAGTTATTCCTGAAGTAAAAGATGAGTTAGATGAGTTTACAGGAATGAGTTCTCAAGTAATATCTGATTGGGATAATAAAATACAAGAGGAAACAAAAAAGAAAACAGGCTTTATTAGATTTGGTTATGATAATGCTAATACACCTTACTATGTACCTAGTATGGATTATATTAATATTCCTTATGGTGATGGAGTTGTTGATTGGGTTAACGAGGAATCGCTTCATAAAGTAATATTCCATGAAATGATGCATTCTACAGGACATAAATCTAGGTTAGATAGATTTGATAATGCAGACCTAGGAAACGGTGACAAATTGCATTCTGAAGGACAGTATTCTGCTGAGGAGTTAGTTGCTGAAATGGGAGCGCAAATTCTAAGTGATATTTGTGGCTTTAAAGGTGACCATATTGAGAATACAAGCAATTACATTGGTTCATGGATAAAAGTGCTTAAAAACAACCATGATTGGATTTTATGGGCATCAGGAAGAGCAGAAAAAGGTGTGGATATGATATTGGAAAACTCTTTAGAAAACTAAAAGACGGCGTTATGCCGTCACCTGATGTGGGTCAGGTCTGATGAGTCCAAAAGGACGAAACGGTTAAAATAATCAAATACAGGGGTGTTATAAATGACAACAATACTAAATAAACTAAAAACAAACTACATGATAGAAAACATATTCAATTATCTTAAAAAGGCTAGTAGCCATGTTGCAAATAAAAGCGTTAGACTTCTTAGGTTGAATGACCCAATGAAGGATAATAGCGGTTTAATTGCATCAGTTAAATGGGATTATTGCGAGGAAGACTATGTAACTTTAATAATTGCTGATAGAGAGTATTATAGTAGAGGTAATAAAAAGGTCTTCACTAATGTATTTAACTTCTTTAATGATAAAATTGATGATGATTATATGCATGAGGTTAGCATAGTTAACTATAGTTTTACACCACAAGCAGATGAAGTTATTAATGAAAAACTTAAAGAAACATGGAAGGGTGGCGGTGAGTCAAAACTGCATCATACTTGTATAGCAAAACTTAAAGAAACATATAAAGATGAAGAGGGCGAATTTGATATAGAAGATTGGAAATATGATTTAAATGTCCATGCGCTAGAATATCATTGTAGCATGTATGTAAATAATCCAAATAAATATAATCCAAAATTCTACTTCAAATTGTATAGAGAAGGTGGTCATGTTGTACCTGTTTTTATTAATGTAAATACAGATGATACAACATGGAATGGTAACAAAATGCAAGTGGTTCAAAAAGAGGCTATTATTAGTAGCACATCCTTTCATGAAGGTAATAAAGATGCTATTAATTACATCGAAGGTTTTATGACTAATGACCTTATTAGAATACCTTTAATTCATGATGCTAACAGAATGAGAAGAGAGCAAGTTCAGGGTTATATTAATACTAGACAATCATTCAAAAATAAAGGTGTTATTCAGGAAGTTTTAAATGCAATCGATGAAAAGACTTCCATGTCTTTTGATGAATATGTTGCTAGTGGTGGCTCTAGAGGTAGAGAACATCATTTATGGGTGCATCCAATCAATGAAAAACACCAAGAGATGGTAAAAGGCGCTAGTATTAATGAAGTTATTGATATATGGGTTAACGATGGGTTTGGTAATCTTAGAGCAACAGACTTCAAAATAAAAATTGAACTTCCTTATACTAATGCTAATGGTGATGAAAGAGAAAAATTCCTAAATATAAAAATAGGATACGGTGGTGAAGTTAGATATGATTATAGCGCTCTACAAAAAGCAATAGACAAGCAAGGGTATTACTTTCAATATGAAGGTTCAGTTACCTATGTTGCAGGTAGAGGTCGTTATGGTTATGGTTCTACAAGACTAAGGACATCTGCTAAAATCAAAACTCTTATAGGTAAAATAAAAGAGACCTTTGATGATTATGATAATGAGGTTAGGGTAGCCGGTATACAGACAGCCGAAAGAGAACAAAGGATGCAAGAGAGAGATGCTAAAATTAATACTAATGTTGATATCTTTGATAAAAATGCTAAGAAGTTTAATTCATTATTAAAGAAGTCTGCATTTTACTTTGTTGAGGCTAACAGAGACATGGAAGTTAGCGAACATCACATCCCAAAACCTGAAAGGTCTATTGTTATTGACCCTGCATTTGATGGATGTCCATCAGGTAATTTAGATGCATGGGTTTGGCGTAAAGAAAACTATGGAGACAATGATTTTAAACTAACCATAACGCTTGAGGATGATTTAGATAGCCTTCATGTTACCCTAATAGACTTAAGTATTATAGATACATTAGGTCATGAATTGGCTTATACAGGCGTAGGTATGGTTAAATCAGATGAACTTGAGGAAGTAGTTGTTGGGTTGGTAGCAAGGCGTAAATCAGTTCGCATACATCTTAATGGAATAAATGCATTTTCAGGTGAAATTGAAAAGGATAAGGGTTGTAAAAGTAAAGAGTGCTTTAATTTTTCACCACTATCTTGTACGCATGATGAGGAAGAGTTGTCCGATAAAAAGTAAATACATAAACAAGATGCTGTAATAAAGAAACCCCTTGACTGCACAGTTAGGGGGTTTTTTTTTAATAACTAGTTGGATGCATAAAGTAGTTTAAGATGTGTTGATATATCCACCAACAACGACCATTATCTGAACTATCAAGAGCAACCTGTCTAGCCTTTTTGTATGGGTCTTTTATATCTCTATATTCAGGTACAACAAATCTTTCTTTTGAATAGTTTCTTTGGTTGAATGGTACAACCGGAATTTTTCTATAAGTCATAGTATTGTTTTCTTTATATTGTTTAATGCATCTTTTAAGGTGTATCTATTAAAGTCTTCTTTACTTAGGTTTATCTTGTATTTGTTAACAATATCCTGCGAAGAAATAAATGCTACCTTCTGATATTCAGGTGAAACAAACGCATATAAATCTACATCTCTTTTTTTATATTGATGGTCAACTGATTTTTTTAATTGGTAATCCATAGAGCGCCTTATTAAAGAAAAGGTTAGATTCTTACCTTTATCTCTATATCTAGATGTTTTAACCTGAACCTTATATAAAGTTCCAAGGTCTTCTATAATAACATCAAACATTCTTTGACCTGATACTCTATGAGCGTCATATCCTTGCATCATTGCAACATAGCAAGTGAAATGTTCACCTGCATGTCCAACCTTAAGATTGCTTAGGCGTTGTTGTGATTTTTTTTGCTGATTCATAACTAACTAAAAATTTATTGACTACTGCTAGTAATTTATTCTCATAAGACATATCTGCACCACTATCATTTAAACCATCAAAATATGCACGAATTTCTGCATCTCTTATTGCAGTGTCTAGATTATTTATTATACGAATAGGGTCTATATATCTAGATTTCATTATCATTTTTCAAGTTCCTTTAGTTTGATTGTATACTCCTCTATTAGTTCCTCCAATTCGTAATCATAAAATTTTCGTGATTTTATGTGCTTAGAATATAAATCATCCATTCGTTCTTTACCATACTTTTCTATTACATAGTTATGATATATCCAAGGCTGATGTGTGTGTTTAAAATTACATGGATAGCATTGACATTCAACATTCTCTTCATCCCATCTAGTTGAATAATGTCTTCTTGAAAATATGTGACCTGCATTAAGATTCTCATAAGAGCCACATAAGACACAGAACTTGTCTCTTGCTCTAATAAATTTAGAGAAGATTCTATCAAGTTTTTTGATAAGTGTTTTTCTTGATGCTTTTCTTGGGATAGTATACTCCCTTTTGTTTAGGTTAACTGAACTAGAAGAGGAACAAGTCCGACTGAACTTACGAGCAACTTACGAGTTTTCCGAAGTTCCTTGTTCCCCTACTTTTTCTAGTTCTTTTAAACATTCTTTAGCAATGACATCTCCCATCTCTGCTGATGCTTTTAGTCCTACCATAGCGACATCAAGCAACTTCTTACAATGAGATAGTTGCATTGCTAATTCTACATTCTCTTTATAGAGTTCGTTTAAAATGGTATATCTCCATCTGTTACTGCTTTCTCTTTAACAGGTGAAAATTCCTGAGATGCAATTCTTTCTAACTCAGGTCTAACTTCCTTAGGTATCCAAACAGTATCATAATATTTATCATCCTTTGGATTCTTTTCCTGTGGCGCTGAAACGAACACACCATTTTGTCCGTCAACTAATTTACAACCTTTAATTTCAAAGCCTTCTGATGTTACTAAAGTGAAGAATGCTTTAATTTTTCCCCACTCTCCTGTACGCATGTCTTTGATTTTCATTTTGTCCATACTCCTCTATTTACGATTATTGTCATTAATGCATATGTAGATATATCCATAAGTGTATCTTCTAATGATTCATTATTAGGTTCTTTATTAGACTTAACTAAATTCAGTAACCTTTGTAATTTATCATTCATTCTTATAGACAATCCTAACATAGCAAAGTTTTTGTCTTTATGGTTTTCCATATCGCCACCTAAGGAAATATTTCCACTACCATAATCTTGTTGTTTAGAACAAAACAATCTATATTGCATATCTTGGAGTTCTCTTAATAATTGAGATGTTTCCGGATATTTTTGTTCTATAAATTTACTTGGTGATATGACTTCTGTTGTTGTTGATTCAACAGAGCCTTTTAATGCTTTTTCCCATTCACTCATTAATTTATTCCCCCATCTTTACATAGTTTACCATTTAAATGGTCTAACTCATGTTGTATTATTATTGCACTAAAGCCACTATATTTTTTAGTAACTCTCTTGTCAGGTAATCTTTCATAACTTAGTTTAACCCACTCATATCTATTGGTATAAAATTGTTTTTTAAGGGATAAACACCCTTCTTTGTAAGCAACCAATTTTTTTGAATGTGCCTCTAATCTAGGATTAATAAAAGACTCCCACTTACCATCGATTAAAGCAATAAAAACAGAAGAATTTAAACCTACTTGGTTTGATGCTAATCCTACAGCATTTTGACTTTTAATACCACCAAAGTTTAAAGCCATTCTTAACTGATGCGCCACTATTTTACTTTCAGTAAATCCCTTTTCAACACATTCAGTTCTTAGTGTATCTCTATCCTGTTTGTTTTTATATAGTTTTAATCTCATAATTTTTGTCTCAAATACACTTCAACATTACAGTCACAATCATTATTAGAACAACTTAAAAAACTTACTATGCCTTCTCCGTCAATTGCTCTATCTTCAAATGATACATCCGAACCCCAAACCAACTCTGAATTGCAATGAAAACACTTCATAATTTTTCAAATAATCCTATTTCTATAAAGTAACATGGTTCTAAGTCTTCATCATCTCTTTGACTTTTAATTCTACCTGCCCACCTTAGTTCATGCTTTTCTCTATTGTCTTTATAATAGTAAATATCACTGTTAAATTTAACAACCAAGAAAAATGGTAACCCTGTAGAGTCTGAGATAAGCCTACCATGGTTTATCTTGTGCATACTTATCATTAAATGTGTACTTAAGGTATATTCTTGTTTTCTACATTTAATCTCAATCCAACCACATATGCTACCATGTCTACATATAGCATAATCTATGATATCTTTTCTAGGAAGTTTTTCTAATTTGCATATCCATTTTTTTTGGATTATGTCTCTTACTGCATACTCCCTTTTTAGATGCTCAGATGTTTCATATATAGGTCTTTTATACATTAAAAGGGTATCTCCTCAGGATGTTTATCTAAGTATTCTTTCCATTCTTTCATAGTACGGAAAATAGTTCCATCATGAGCAACAAATTGTGGATATATATTACTCTTTTTTATCTTCGATGATTTGCTCTTCATTATACTCCTTTAATTGAAATGTTCTAGTTAATTCACTTTTTATTCTTGGTTTAGGATTGTAATGATAGTATGCGTTAACTATACCTTCCCAAACATCAGATGATATTTTAAACTCCTTCAAATTAGCGCTACATGTATTTGCTCTTATCCAACTTTTCTTGCAATGTAATGCGCCAATCCTTACAACAGGTTTATCAGGGTTGTAATCATTATATAAAATAGAATAAGCCGTTAATTGAAGGTCTACATTTTCTGATAATTGCTTAGATGTTTTATAATCAATTAACCACCTTTCCCAAGCACCCTTTTTATCATTCCAAATATCACAAACTAAATCAGCAGTTCCACACCATTTTCTTTTTTCATTATAAAGATGTACTTCTGTTTGAACTACTTTTTTAGGTATTCCGTTGTTCCACCATTCAACAAATGATATAATAGATTTTAACATTCCTCTGCTTATTTTTAATTTCCTACCTTTTATATGATAATGATTCTCATCTGTCCAATCAATATCCTCTCCATTAACAAGCCTCTCCATAATATCATGACAAACATTGCCTAAATCACATGCCTTTTGCAATTCCATATCTGCCTTAAACCCTTGCTTTAATTTCCACTCAGTTAAAAAGGGTTTATTAATAATACCTAATATTGTTGTAACAGATGCAACTGTATGACTATCTGAAACCTGAACCCATCTACCATTAGATGTATCTAAATATTCATACATTATTTTTCCCCCCTAATTTCATTATGTTTTTTAAGCCTATACTGAAATTCTAATTGTATTAATTCGGCAGAACGCTTATCAGATATATCTGCTTTGCGCCAAAACTTACAATCATCATTACTTATATTCTTTATTTTAGTATCTAATGGCTTAAACTTTTCATTACGCCAAGCAGTAGAGGATGAAGGGGGTGAATCTTCTGTGGATTCCTCTACTTTAGCACTTGGCGTTGCTGTGGGTTTAACTTCAAAATTTTGCGCATTATGGTCTGCAAAATCTACCTCAGAAAAAGCAAATTCATGTGCATCTATTAATTTAAGTACACAACGGTCTATACCCCTCTTCTCAGCCATGCACCCAACAAATTTATTAGTACAATTTTTATTGTCTGCCTCACCTACAGAAGATATTGTTTTTTCTCCTAGTTCCATAGTAACTAAAAACCTAGCAAAATCTCTTTCAGAGTTTAATACTTGTATAGCCTTCATTACAATGCCTTCAATTCCTGCTATCTTTTCACATGCCCTGTGAGTTAATACAGTTTTTTTAGATTGAAAGTGTTCATAATAATCTGCGTGAATACCTTTTTCTAATTTATATTTTTTTATCAGTTGTTCCGGTGTCATTTTCACCCCCTATTTTGTTTTCGTTTTCTTCTAACCATTTAGCAAAATCATCAGTCATTTTTTGAATGTCGCTTAATGGCTTTGAGCAATATTTTTCTACTATTTTTATATTATTTTTTTTCAAGTCTTTTCTCCAACTTGTGAATTCTTAACCCCTGCATCTGTATTTCTTTTTGTAGTTTTTGATTTTGTTTTTCTAAAAAAATCTTATCTGATTTTATAAATTCCAAATCTTCAAATAAGAGTTTTAAGTACTTATAAAACTGTTCTTTTGTGTCGAGTTTTTTATAAATAGGGTTATCTTTTAAGTCCATTTAAGCA